>ERZ772897.1010-NODE-1010-length-31706-cov-17.070330_pt1 | contig 31706 bp, 30 predicted proteins | sample MGYA00512125_ERZ772897 | MGnify/ENA primary metagenome ERZ772897 (study PRJEB29015, sample SAMEA2737660) | human gut metagenome | biome: human gut; feature: human-associated habitat; material: faeces | place: China | collected 2012 ... | reverse complement strand
GGATCGAACCGGTGACCTCTTGCATGCCATGCAAGCGCTCTCCCAGCTGAGCTAATCCCCCAGACTGTTCAGCGCAGGATGATTTCCTGGCGACGCTGATTATTATAGCAAAGGCGGTTGGGTTTGTCAACAGATTTTTGCAAAAAAATCAAAAAGTTTTTTCCGCGCGTAGTATGGGTACGGGGGTGGGGTCGATGCCACGCAGAAAACAGCCGCTAAAACGCCGTACATTCATCAAATTTTACGTATCTGCCACGCTGGTGCTGGCGGCACTGGCCCTAGGGCAGTTCAGCCGCTATGTCAACACCACTGTCAAACCGACCCTGCACCAGCTGGCCGAGTACGAAGCCCGTGCCGCTACCGTGCAGGCGATGCAATCCGCCGTCAGCGCCCAACTGCAAACAATGCCCACGCTGTGCGAAGCCCTCTACATCCAGCGGGGGGAGCTCGTCCAGCTGGACACCGCCCGCGCCAACGCCGCTGAAGTGCAGCTGACCGCGGCCGTGCAGCAAAGTCTGGCCGCCCTGCCGAAAACCGACTATCTGATCCCTTTTGGCAGCCTGACCAACAACAGCCTGCTCAGCGGCCTGGGCCCGGGGTGGGAGTTCACCCTGCAGCCCCAGGGCTATGTGCAGGGGGCTGTCCGGGAAACCGCTGAGTCCCTTTCCATCAACACCACCCGCTGCACCGCCGTGCTGGAGCTGACCGTCACCGTCAATATGGTGTTGGACGGCCGCACCGCGACCCTGACCGTGACTGACACCGTGCCCCTGGCCAGTGTGCTCATCTGCGGCGACACGCCCAGCGCCTATGCCAGTAATTTCGATTGAGTCCGCGCCCGAAATGTGGTATACTATCCCTATATTCAGCAAAATGAAATGGAGCAGACAATGGAACTGGAGCAGGCACGCAAACGCGCTGAAGACTTGCGCGTTATCATAGAGAAAAATAACCGGCTGTACTACGATCAGGACGCCCCCGAACTGGAAGACTTCGAGTACGACGCCATGACGCGCGAGCTGAAAGCCATCGAGAAGGAGTACCCCGAACTGGTCACGGCCAATTCGCCCACCCAGCATGTGGGCGGCACGGCCAGCAGCAAATTCAGCAAAGTGACCCATGCGGTCAAGATGGAGAGTTTACAGGATGCGTTCTCCTTTGACGAGCTGCGGGAGTTCGATGCCCGCGTCCGCGAGGCGGGCGTTAAGCCGGAATATGTCGTCGAGGCCAAGATCGACGGCCTGTCGGTCAGCCTGGAATACCGCATGGGGCAGCTGGTGCGCGGCTCCACCCGCGGCGACGGCGTGGTAGGCGAGGACGTCACCGAGAACATCGCCACCATCAAAGACATCCCCCACGAACTGCCCGACGCCCCCGAATTTTTGGAGGTGCGCGGCGAGGTCTACATGCCTCACAGCGCCTTTTTCAAGCTGAAAGAGCAGCAGGAGCTGGAGGATAAAACGCCCTTTAAAAACCCGCGCAACGCCGCTGCCGGCTCGCTGCGCCAAAAGGACCCCTCCATCACGGCCTCCCGTGGGCTGTCCATCTTTGTGTTCAACCTCCAGCAGTGCGAGGGACGCAGCTTTGTGACCCACCACGAAACGCTGGATTATATCAAGGCGCTGGGCTTTCCAGTCTCGCCGCGCTACAGCGTATTTGAGAACATCGAGGACGCCATCAAAGAGATTCAGGCCATCGGCGAAGCCCGCGGTACGCTGGAATTTGATATTGACGGCGCGGTCATCAAGGTCAACGACCTGGCCGCCCGCCGCACCTTAGGCAGCACCAACAAGTTCCCGCGCTGGGCCATTGCATTTAAGTACCCGCCTGAGGTCAAGGAGAGCGTCGTTCGCGACATCGAGGTCACGGTCGGTCGCACCGGTGTGCTGACACCCACCGCCGTGTTTGACCCAATCTTCCTGGCGGGCACCAGCGTGTCCCGCGCCAGCCTGCACAACGGCGACATCATCGCCAACCTGGGCGTCGGCATCGGCGATACCGTCCAGGTACGCAAGGCAGGCGATATTATCCCCGAGGTCATCGCTGTATCAGCCCATCTGCCCGGCGCACAGCCCTTCCAGATGCCCACGGTCTGCCCGTCCTGCGGCGCACCGGTGGTGCATTTGCAGGACGAGACCGCCCTGCGCTGCGTCAACCCCGAGTGCCCGGCCCAGAGTCTGCGCAACCTCATCCACTTTGCCTCCCGCAACGCCATGGCCATCGATGGTCTGGGCGAGGCAGTGGCCATCCAGCTGTCCGACAAGGGGCTGGTACACACGGTGGCAGATCTGTATACCCTGACCGAGGATGACCTGCTGACCCTCGATAAATTCAAGAAAAAGAGCGCCCAGAACCTCCTCACCGCCATCGAGGGTTCCAAGCGCAATAATCTGGATAAGTTGCTGTTTGGCCTTGGCATCCGCAACATCGGCGACAAGGCCGCCGCCCTGCTGGGTGAGCATTTCGGCAGCATGGACGCCCTGCGGGAGGCCACGCCGGAGCAGATGTGCGAGATCGACGGCTTCGGAGAAGTCATGGCCCAGAGCGTCGTGGAGTTCTTTGCCAAGGACGGTACCAAGGACTTGCTGGCTCGCCTGGCCGCCGCCGGGGTCAACATGCAGTGGACCGGCGAGAAGAAGGGCACTGCCCTGGCCGGTAAAACGCTGGTGGTAACCGGCACGCTGCCCACGCTCTCCCGCCAGGAGGCCGAAGCCCTTATCACCCAAAACGGCGGCAAGGCTGCAGGCTCGGTCAGCAAAAAGACCAGCTACGTGGTCGCCGGTGAGGCCGCCGGCTCTAAACTGACGAAAGCCCAGACCCTCGGTATCCCCGTCATCGATGAAGCAGGACTGTACGCCCTCATCGAAAATGGGGGAGAAAAATAAAAAACAGCACAAACACAAAAGGCCCCCTCACGGTGAGGGAGCCTTCTTTATTTGTAGGGGGTGATGCTTGCAGCGACCCGCAGGCTGGTGCAAGCATCAGCCCCTACACAAGCAGAGCAACTATTTCACCGCCGCTTTCATCAACCACTTTGCCCCGCACACGGCCAGTGCCGCCAGCACGCCCACGGGAAACACCACCATCCACGGCTGCTCTGCCAGCGGGTGCAGCCATTTGTCTATGCTGAAACACCCGCCAATAAGCAAAAAGTATAGCACCCAGCCGCCGGTGTGGCCAAACCGGGTGAGTACGCCTGCCCACACAAGGCCCACCGGCACCGGCAGCACGGCGCAGAGCGGCCACACAAAAACCGGGATGCCCCGCCATAACTCGCCAACGGCAAATTGTGGGAAGAACCCATGGTTCACAGCGCCCAGAGCCATAGTAGCTGCAGCGGCGATCACTTCGGCCAGTACGGTCATCCGCAGAATATGCAGGCACAGCCCCGCCAACGATCCACGCCTGCTGGCGCTGAACTGCAGCAGCAGGGGAAAGTTGCTGCACAGGTACACGACCCCCAGCACACAGCAAAGAACCGCGGTCAAAATCATACCCACGCCGGGCAGCAACACCAGCGCTTCGGGGTCATCCTCGGTGGCGGCCATCAGTGCGGTCACTTCGCCCACCAGTACCGGGAACAGCGCGGCGGGCACCGCCAGCCAAAGGTCCGGCGCTTCAAAGCGCAGGCAAGCGGAAATCATTCGTTTCATCACAAACACCTCACATCAGCGCACCGCTATGTGGCGCAGTGCCCGCAGGGCGGCGGCCATCAACAGGCAGCCAGCCACGACCAGCGCCGCGCAGTAGGGCACAAACCACTGCGGACAAAAGTATGCCAGCAGCATAAACACAAAGATCTGGGCAAACGCCACAATATACAAAAGGATCTTTGCGGTCAGGCACAGCGTCCGCGGCCAGGCGGCGGGCAAGGCTGTACCGGCCGCAGAGCCGGTCGCCGCCAAAAACAGCATCAGGCAAAAGCCGCCCACTGGGTGCAGCCCGCATTGCAGCAAAAATACATTGCGTCCGGCTGGTTCATTCATCGGCATCCACAGCGAAAGCTGGGCCGCCAGCACGGTAAAAGCCTCGGCAAACAGACTGCCCACCACCCAAAGCACCAAAATGGCCCGGCGGATGCTTTGCCGCGTGGCGCCAAAACTCAGCGCCAGCTGACTGTAGGCGGCGGAAAACTGCCAAAACGAAATGTACAGAAAAATGCCATACAAAAAGCAGAAAGAAATTGCATAATCGGAGAAGATGACCATCTTCGTTAGCCCGCCTAACACCAGGGTGCCAAAGTAAAACAGGGTAGCAACGCCCAGCATCTGGGCAAGCGGCCAGGCAAAAAAGCGCAGCGTTTTAACAGTGCCTTTCATCGCTTAGCCCTCCCGATGTTCCTGGAGCTCTTGCTCGTGGCCGCACAGCGCCACAAACACCTTTTGCAGGGGCAGGCTCGTGCAATCTACATCCAGCCCCTTGGCGGCCATGGTCTCGGCAGGCACCCGCACCACGCAGGACTTCTGCCGCCCCAATGTTTCGGTATGCAGGATGTTCAGCCCGGCGCAGGCTTCGTTCACCACATCGTCCCGCCCGGTCACGGCGCAGAACTGCGCCAGCAGTTCGTCGGCATCGCAGGCCTCGATCAAGCGCCCCTCTTTCATGATGAGCACCTTCTCAAACACGTTCGAGGCTTCCTCCAGAATGTGGGTGGAGATAACGAACGTGCGCCCGGTCTCGGCGTAATCGTCCAGCAGCAGGCGGTAAAAATCCTCCCGCGCTACCACGTCCAGCCCGGCTACCGGCTCATCCATAAAGGTGATGGGGGCGCGGCTGGCCAGCGCCAGCACGATGGTCAGCATGCTGGCCATGCCCTTGGACAGGGCGCTGATCCTCTTTTTGGGGGCCAGCTTAAACTGTGTTATCAGCTTTTGGGCATGGGCTTCGTCCCAATGGGGATAAAACAGCCGCCCGGCGTTCAGATAATCCTTCACTTTCAAGGCGTTGTTCATCCCGCCGACGGTGCTGCCTAATTCCCGGCTGAAGCACAGCTCGCCCAGCACAGCCTCATTCTCCCACACAGGCGCGCCGCCGTAGGTCACGGTGCCCGCATCCACCGGCATCTGCGCCGTCAAGGCTGAGAGCAGTGTCGTCTTGCCCGCGCCGTTGCGGCCGATCAGCCCGTAGATGTGCCCAGGCTCCAGCGTCAGGTCTACATGGTCCAAAGCGTCCAGCGTGCCGTAGCGCTTGCAAAGGCTTTGGGCGGTTAAAACTTTTGCTTCCATCATTTACTCCTTTTCGCTGGCCTGGGCCAGCATGGCCTGCAGTTCCGCAGGGGTGATGCCAATGTTCTTAGCTTCGGCCGCCAGGGGGCGGACATACTGCTCAAAAAATGTCTGCTTGCGCTTGGCGCGTATCTTTTCGGCCGCGCGGGGGGCTACAAACATGCCAATGCCGCGGCGCTTGTACAGGATGCCGTCCTCGGTCAGCAGGTTCAAGCCTTTGGCCGCCGTGGCCGGGTTGATGCACAAAGTACGCGCCAGCTCGTTGGTGCTGGGAACCTGCGTATCCTCGGGGTAGATGCCGCGCAAAATGCCATCCTCCAGCATTTTGGCAATCTGCAGATAAATCGAAGTCTGTTCATTCAATGTCGGGGGCAAGTGCTCACCGCCTTTCCATACATGGTTAAGTGGTTCATTACTTGTGTAACTAACCATAGCACCTGAGCGGCGTTTTGTCAAGCATTTGGCTGTAATTTTTGGCGGTGGGTTCTGTACCCGCCCCGCCGCACATACAGTGGCAGTGTGAGGTGAAGCGAAAAATGGACGAGTATTATCGCCTGGCACAATGTCTGCCCCAGCCCTACGCGGCCGAGCTGGCCGCCCTGCCCATACGCTGTGCGCCCTATGTGCAGGAGATCCGCCTGCGGGCCGGGCAGTCTATGTTGTTTACGGTCAATGGCCGGGTAAGCCCGGCGGCCAAGTACCTGCCCCGGGCGGACAGGCTGCGCAGGCTCACAGCCAAAGAGGTGCAGGACTGTTTCCAGCACCTTTGCAGGGATTCGGTCTTTGCCTATGAAGAAGAACTCCGCCAGGGCTTTTTCACCATCCGCGGCGGCTGCCGGGTGGGCGTGGCGGGCAGCTGGGGGCCGGGCGGCTTCTCTGCAGTAACCTCCCTCAACCTGCGTATTGCCCGGCCCATCACCTGCGGCCTGCCGCCTGAAGTGCCCGCATTTTTGCAGAAAAACACCGGCGGCTTACTGGTGGCCGGCCCACCGGGCAGCGGAAAAACAACGTTCCTGCGCACGCTCATCCGCTATCTCTGCGAAAAAGATGCCCTTGTCAGCGTCATCGACGAGCGGGGGGAGCTATTGGCCGGGGAGAGCGATGGCTTTACCGCCGGGGCGGATGTGCCCTGCGACGTCTACACCCGCTTTCCCAAGGCGCAGGCCGTCTGCATGGCACTGCGCTGCATGAACCCGCAGTACATCGTCTGCGACGAGCTGGGCACCGCCGCCGATGCCGCCGCACTGGAAGAAGGCATTGCCTCGGGTGCGACCTTCCTCGCCTCCGTCCACTGTGATGCTCCCGAAAGCCTGACCCGCAAGCCCCAATTGGCGCGGCTGCTGGCTACGGGGGCCTTTGGCGCGGCAGTGTTCCTTACAGGCCGTAGCCGTCCCGGCACAGGGGCCCAGTGGGTGGAGCTATGACGGCGCGACTTCTGGGCACGCTGCTGCTGGCCTGCGCCGGGGCCGGGCTGGGTGCCTGCGGTGCTGTGCGGCGGCAGGCGGTGGAAAAGCGCATCCGCCTGCTGTCCCGCCTGTGGACTTACTTAGAAGAATTGCTGACCTGCCGTGCCCTGACCGGCCCCATGCTGCTGCACGCCGCTGCCGAAAACCCCGCCTTTGCGGCGCTGACCCTCCCGGCGGATAGCGATTGTACGCTGTCGGCCTTACCCCTGCCAAACTTGCCCAAAGCGCTGGCAGGGGAGCTGCACGCCAGCTTGGCCGCCCTGGGGCACAGCGACCGCGCTGCTGCCTGTGCCGAACTGCGCCGCATGGCGGACCTCTGCCGCCGGGAAGCCGACCGCCAGGCTGACCGCGCGGCCCGTGCAATGGCGCTGTGGCCGCGCCTGGGCGGCTGTGCGGGGCTGCTGCTGGCCATCCTTTTGTGGTGAAGAAGATGGATATTGATCTCGTTTTCAAGATCGCTGCCACCGGTATCATCGTGGCCGTGCTCAACCAGCTGCTCATCCGCTCCGGACGGGAGGATCAGGCCATGATGACCACGCTGGCAGGGCTGATCGTGGTGTTGAGCATGCTGGTGCGGCAGATCAGTGACCTGTTTGTGCTCATCAAAGCACTGTTTGAACTGTGATGCGCTATGCTGATCTTTCAACTTGCCGCGCTGACCTTTACCGCCGCCGTGCTCTGCCTGACCCTCAAAAAGGACCAGCCCGCCTTCGCGTTCCTCGTCTCCGTCTGTGCGGCGGCAGGGGTGCTGGCGGCAGTACTGCATCAGGCCCAGCCGGTGCTGGATTGGCTGGATACCTGGGGCAGCTATTTCCAGGGGGCCGGGCTGGGGTGCCTGGTGCGCGTTTTGGGCATCGCGCTGGCGGCGCAGTTTGCCGCCGATACCTGCCGCGAGGCCGGCATGGCCGCCGCGGCCACCGCTGCCGAACTGGGAGGGCGCATCCTGGCACTTTTGCAGGCCCTGCCGCTTTTGCAAGAACTGCTGGATTGCTTTGCGGGCTACTTGCAATAGCCGCCGCGCTGCCCCTGCCTGCCGGGGCGGAAAGCTTACAGCAAAATGCTGCCCGGCTTTTGGACGGTGTGCCCACCCTACAGCAGGCCGCAGGCTGGGGCTTTGCCGAATTGTGGCAGATGGCGAAAGATTACCTTGCCGCCAACATCGGCGAGCCACTGGCCTTTGGCTTGCGGGCAGCAGGGTACTTGCTGGTGGCGGGCGTGCTGGGCCTGCTGGCCGGGGCCAACAACTGGAGGTGCTGCATTGACGCCGTCGCCGTGCTGGGCTTCGCCGCCATGAGCTTGGCGGCGGGCATCGACCTGGTGCGCGCCGCGGGGGACACGGCGCAAGATTGCCAGAACTACCTTATCGCCTTCGTGCCGGTCTACAGCGGCATTGCGGCGGCAGGCGGGCAGACCGCCGGGGCACTGGTCTACAGTGGTATGTTCTTCGCCATGGCGCAGTTTTTGGCAGCGGTCATCGGCAAACTGCTTTTGCCGGTGCTGGAAATTTACTTCTGTTTTGCGGCCTGTGCCTGCGTCTGGGGCAGCCGCGCGGTGGAGGAAGCCGCCGCCCTTTTCTCCAAGTGCCTGCATTGGCTGTTAAAGGTCTGCGGCGCGGTGTTCAGCTTTGTGCTGGGCCTGCAAAGCGTGCTGGCTAGCACGGCGGATTCTGCCGCCCTGCGCACCGGCAAAAGTGTCTTGCAGGGCGCAGTGCCGGTGGTGGGGGATGCCGCCGCTGCGGCCCTGACCGGCGCGGCCGCCGCCGTGCAGCTGCTCAAAGGCTCGCTGGCCTTAGCGGCACTGCTGGCGTTGGGGGCATCGTTTACGCCGATACTATTACACTGCCTTTTGTACAGCCTGGCCTTTTCCGGTGCAGGCATCGCCGCACTGGCAGGCGGGCAAAAGCAGTGCGGACGGCTGTGCCGTTTGTATGCCGAGGGCGCGGGGCTGTGCGGCTCGGTGCTGGTGCTTTACTTTTTCCTCGTGTTTTTATCCACGGCGCTTTTACTGCTTACAGGAAATGGGGTGTAAAAATGGCTGCTGTGCGTTCGGCTGCCTTTGGCTGCTGTGTGCTTTCCACCGTGGCAGGGCTGGTGCGGATCTTCTGGCCGGAAAACAGCTTCAAACCTGTCATAAATGCGGTGCTGGCTTTGTATATTATAACGGCGGCGGTGCAGATCATCCGTGTGGCGGATTGGGCGGGCATTGCTGCCGAGCTGGCCCCGGCATCCGACAGTTCGTCCGTATCCGACAGCGAGGTCGGCGCTTACCGCCGCACTCTGACCGACGAAGCCGCCGCCCAGGCGTTGCGGGATGTCCTTGCCGCCAGCGGCATCGAAGCGGCCATTGCCCGCACGGATACCGGCTGGCAGGTCACGCTGGTGCATGCAGCGGACGGCCAAAAGGCCGAAGCCCTGCTTGCGGCCAACTGCGGCACGATCCCCTATGAAATCACGGCAGGGGGGACGGCACCATGAAAGTGGACCTTTCCGCCCTGTGGCAAACCCTTACCAAACGTACCGCCGCCCTGCTGGCTGACGAGCAAAAGCGTACCGGCCTGTTGGTGGCGGTGGGACTGCTGGGCCTTGTTCTGCTGGGTGTTTCCAGCTGGCTGCCCGCTAAATCCAAGCCCGAAACCACCGCCCCAATGCCGCAAAGCACGATCACCTCGGACTATGAAGCCCACCTCGAAGCCCGCCTGCAAACGCTTATCTCCAATCTTGCCGGGGCGGGCGAGACCCGTGTGATGGTCACCCTGCAATGCGGCGAGGAGAGCATCTACGCCGCCGACACCGAGACTTCCGCCGACGGCACCGCTGCCAGCAAGCATGTCATCACGGGCGGCACCGGCCTTGTTGAAACTATCCAGACGCCCCAGGTGCAGGGCGTGGCCGTGCTCTGCCAGGGCGGCGAAGACCCCGCCGTCCAGACGCGCATCACGGCCCTGGTACAGGCGTTGACCGGGGTGGGGGCCAACCATGTTACTGTGGCGGCGCTGGCCGACGCAATACCCCACAACTGACCCAAGGGAGGGACTGCTATGAAACCGAATCCCGCAAAAAAGAACCGTACCCGGCAGGCTACGGCGGCTGTTCTGGCCCTGGCGCTGGGGGCGGCTGTCTACCTGAACTGGTCCTTTGCCCGAGCCGCACCCCAGGATCTAACGGTGGGTGCGATTGCCGACGGCACCGCGCAGGAGGTCTCTGCCGTCATTGACCCGCTGACCGATGACACCGCCGTAGAAACCGCCGCGGCTGTGGACACCACCGATACCCAGGCCCCCACCGGCAAAAACTACGGGGAGGCCCAGATGGTCAGCGTAAGCAAAGATTCGGGCGCAGAGTTTTTCGAGTCTGCCCGCCTGGCCCGCACAAAAGCCCGGGATGAAGCACTGGACACTCTGAAAAAATCCCTGAAAGACGCCAAACTCAGCGATGCTGAGAAGAAAAAGCTGACAGAGGACCTGGCCGCGCAAGTAAGCAGCATCACTCTTGAAACCAAGCTGGAAACTTTAATAAAATCCAAAGGCTTTGCCGATTGCGTGGTGGATTTAGAGGGCAAAAAAGCCAACGTTACCGTCATGACAGAAAACGACGCCCTCACTGCCGCCGAGGTCACCCGCATCCGGGATGCCCTGCTCAGCCAGTGCGAAGGGCTGGCGGCCCAGGACATCACGATCGTAGAAGTAAAATAACCGTGAAAACTTGTGTATCGGTTGCAAATGGCATGGTTTTGTGGTAAACTAAACTATACTATCTAAAATGGCGGCAATTGTAAGCTGCAACAGCAGTTTTGCAAACCGCATGCAACGGGAGGGTACACAACATGGATGTACAGAAGACCATCGGCGGCAGCTTGCAAATATCTACCGAAGTTCTTGCTAAGATCGCCAGGCTGGCGGCCCTGGAAATTGACGGCGTGGCCGAAGTGACGACCGGCGGCAGCCAGAATGTCCGCGGCCTGCTGGGCCGTACCGGCTTGCAGAAGCCGGTCAACGTGGTGCTGGAGGATGGCATTGCCACCGTTACCGTACACCTGACCGCTGTATACGGCAGCAAGATCATGCCCCTTTGCGAGAAAGTGCAGGAAAATGTCAAGCAGACCATCCAGAACATGACCGGCATCACGGTGGCCCGCGTGGATGTGCTGGTCGTCGGCCTGGCCGAGCCTGCCGCCCAGGCCTGAGCGTTTAGTAGAGAATTCGTAGAGAAAAGGAAAGACAGGAACCAAGTATGGAAAAAAAGCAGACCCGCCGCGAATCCCGCGAGACGGCGTTTCTGACGGCATTTGCCGCCACCTTTGAGCCGGAGACCCCGCTGGTGCCCGCCGAAACCGAATCGGCCGCACCGGATGCATTCGCCACCCAGCTGCTGGCCGCGATGAACGACCACGCCGCCGAACTCGACGAGATCATCACCGCCCGTCTCAAGGGCTGGACGCTGGCCCGCGTGCCCCGCGTCAGCCTGGTGGCCCTGCGCCTCGGCTTGGCTGAGATGCTGTATGGCGAGGAGCAGAAGACCGGTGTCGCCATCAACGAAGCTGTTGAGCTTGTCAAAAAGTACGGAGCTGACAACGACTACCAGTTCGTCAACGGCCTGTTGGGGGCCGTTGCACGGGAGCGCGGCGAGCAGCCTGTTGCCGAAGCCGCCCAGCCGCAATGCTGACGCTGGGCATCGATACCAGCAATTATGCAACCTCTCTGGCTGTGTTTGACACAAACGCCGGAGAGGTTGTTTGCGATTGCAAAAAGTTTTTGCCGGTCAAGGCGGGCCAACTGGGCCTGCGCCAAAGTGACGCACTGTTCCACCACACCGCCGCCCTGCCGGACCTGCTGGCTGAACTTGGCACCAAAGCAGATCTGACCCAAATCGGCGCGGTGGGCGTTTCCGCCAAGCCCCGCCCGGTGGAGGGCTCCTACATGCCCTGTTTTTTGGCGGGCGTCAACGCCGCTGCGGCCTTTGCGCTGGGCAAGGGCATCCCGCTGATACACACCACCCACCAGCAGGGGCATATCGCCGCTGCCCTGTTTGCCACAGGGGAACGTGAGCTGTTCGAGCAGGAAAACCTTGTTTTCCACGTCTCCGGCGGCACCACGGACCTTTTGCTCTGCCAAGGGGCCGAGCACATCACGCCGCTGGGTACCAGCCAGGATCTCTACGCCGGGCAGGCGGTGGACCGCTTGGGCGTTAAGCTGGGCTATCCGTTCCCGGCGGGCGTCTATGTCAGTGAGCAGGCGGCCCAGTGCACTGAGAAAGCGCACCCCAAAGTCAGCGTAAAGGGTGTCAACTGCAGCCTTTCCGGGCTGGAAAACCAGTATACCAAATTGCTGGCCGAAGGCAAGGATCCCGCCTACGTCTGCAAATACTGCCTGATCTGCGTGGCCGAAACGCTGACCCGCATGGCCCGCGCCGCGCTGGAAGACCATCCCGGCCTGCCTGTGGTGTTTGCCGGCGGCGTGATGAGCAGCGACCTCATCCGCACCTACGTATCGGCCCGAGTGCCCGGCGCACGGTTCGTGCCCGGTAAATTCGCCAGCGATAACGCCATCGGCGTGTCGATCCTGGCCGCAAGGGAGCAGGGAGCATGGCAGACTACATCAATGTAACCAGCCTGAACCGCCTGGCCAGGCAGGTGCTTGCCCAGTGCGAGCCGCTGAACGATTTGATCGTCTGCGGCGAGATCTCTGGTTTTGTGCGCCACTACAAAAGCGGCCATATGTACTTTACCTTAAAGGACGAGACCGCCAGCGTAAAAAGCGTGATGTTTCGTAATTCTGCCCAGCTGCTTAACTTCCAGCCGCAGAACGGCATGCTAGTGCTGGCCTACGGCCACGCCACCATTTACGAGCGGGACGGTGCGTTCCAGCTGTACGTGGATTATATGAAGCCCTTTGGCGCCGGTGCGGCCCAGATGGCCTTTGACGCTCTGTACAAAAAGCTGGACGCTGAGGGCCTTTTCGCCCCCGAGCGCAAACGTCCGCTACCGCCGGTGCCCCAGTGCATCGGTGTGGTCACCAGCAAGACCGGCGCAGCCTGGCAGGATGTGCAGAACGTCATCGGCCGCCGCTGGCCGATGGTCAAGCTGCTGCTGGCCCCTGTCAACGTGCAGGGCATCGAAGCCGAGCGCAGCATCGTGGCGGGCATCCGCGCACTGGATGCGGATAAGCGCCCGGACTTGATTTTGGTCACCCGAGGCGGAGGCAGTAAGGAGGATCTCTGGGTCTTCAACAGCGAGCGCATCGCCCGCGCTGCCGTGGCCTGCCGCAAACCCGTAGTTTCCGCTGTCGGGCACGAGATCGACACCACCATTTTGGACTATGTGGCCGACCTGCGCGCACCGACCCCCTCGGCGGCCGCCGAACTCTGTGTGCCGGACCGGGAAGAATGGCGGCAGAAAATATTCATTTTACAGCAAAATATTCAAAAAAATATACAGAATCGCTGCGAAGTATGCTATAATAAGGTAAACGCCCTGGCAGCATCCCAGACCATGCAGCGCCAGAAACAGGCCATGCAGCGCAGGGAAACTGACCTTGCCCGCCTGAGCGAGGCTGTGCAGGGCGCCGCCGTCCGCCGCTTTACGGACGCCGAGACGAGCCTGCGCCACGCCGCCGCGATGGCCGAATCGCTGAACCCCTACGGCGTGCTGGCCCGCGGCTATGCCATGGTCGAGAAGGACGGCGCGGTCAGCGAGGTCGCCGCACTGCAGCCGGGCGACGCCATCACCCTGCGCGGTGCGGCCGTCCGGGCTGATTGCGTGGTGCAGAGCGTGCACAAAAACGCGCAGGGAGGTATGACCCTATGAAACAGCCAAAATCCTTTGAAGAAGGCCTGACCCGTCTGCAGGAATTGCTGACGGCACTGCAGGATGAATCCACGCCGCTGGCGCAGTCCGTCAAACTGTATGCCGAGGCGGCGGGACTTATCAGCTATTGCAAGCAGACGCTGGACGCGGCCAAGCTGCAGATCAATGAGATCGATGCCAGCCTGCTGGCAAAGGCGGAGGACGTGCAATGAATTACGAGGACTATAAGGCTAAGTTTACCGCCTGGGCTGCCCTGACCGAGCAGCGCCTGGGCGAACTGTGCGATGAATTTCTCCCCCCACACGAGGAAATTGCAAAAGCCGCCCGCTACAGCCTGCTGGGCGGCGGCAAACGCATCCGCGCCGTGCTGGCGCTGGCCGCCTGTGAACTGAGCGGCACCGCGCCGGAAAAGGCGTTGGACTACGCCTGTGCGCTGGAAATGCTGCACTGCTATTCGCTCATCCACGACGACATGCCCTGCATGGACAACGATGATTTCCGCCGCGGCCGCCCTAGCTGCCACAAGCAGTTTGGCGAATCCACGGCCCTGCTGGCGGCGGATGCTTTGGTCACCGCCGCATTTGAGGTCATCGCCCACGCCGACCTGCCCGCCGAGAGCCGGGTAGAAGCCGCCGCCATTCTGGCCAAAGGGGGCGGTGCCCGTGGTATGCTCTACGGGCAGGAACTTGACAAACATTACGAGACCATTCGTGCCACTGAGGACCAGCTGTTAGAACTGCACCGCAACAAGACCGGTGCACTCATCATCGTAGCAGTGGAACTGGGCTGTACGGCTGCCAATGCCGCGCCCGCCCTGCGCAAGGCTCTTGTGCAGTATGCGGCCGAAGTGGGCCTTGTGTTCCAGATCGTGGACGATATCCTCGATGTGACCTCTACCACCGAAGAGCTGGGCAAGCCCGTCGGCAGCGATGCCGATAACGACAAAACAACCTTTATCACCCTCTACGGCCTGGACGGGGCACGTGCGCTGGCAAAGCAGCATAACGATACCGCCATGGCGGCCCTGGATGGGTTTGGTGCGCAGGAGGATTTCCTGCGCCTGCTGGCAGGGGAACTGCTGCAGCGCAAAAAGTAAAAACAGACGGATCCCGCACGCGCCGCCAAAACGGGCCTGCGGTTTTGCCAATAGGAAGTGAGGATACCATGCCACTGCTGCACGCCGCGCTGGGGTGGAACTACGTGCTGGTAACAGCGCTGTGCGGTTCTTTTCTGGCGCAATTCATCAAGGTGATCCTGAACCTTTTCATCTTCCATCGTTTTATCCCGGAGCGTATGTGGGGTGCGGGCGGCATGCCCAGCTCCCACTCGGCCACCGTATGCGCCATGGTAGTGGCTACCGGGCGCTACTGCGGCGTCACTTCGACTGAGTTCGCCCTTGCGGCGGTCGTGTCCATCATCGTTATGTACGATGCCATGGGTGTGCGCTACGAAACGGGCGAGCAGGCCAAACTGCTGAACCGGATGTTTAACGAGTGGATGGATCAGGGCGTGAACGCCCTGCCGTTCCTGGGTGGTAAAAAATTAAAGGAAATGGTCGGTCATACCCCGATCGAAGTGCTGACGGGTGCTGTACTCGGCATCGCACTTGGGTTTGCAATGCCCATGGTATGAGCGCGTAAATTTACAGCGAGGTGCTTATCAATGACCTATCCGCTTTTAGGGCGCATCCAGGCGCCCGGCGATGTGAAGCGGCTGCAGGAGAGTGAACTGCCTGCCCTGTGCGAGGAAATTCGTCAATTTTTGATTGAGAGCGTTTCCGCAACAGGGGGGCACTTGTCCTCCAACCTGGGTGTGGTAGAGCTTACGGTGGCTCTGCACCGCGCCCTGGACCTGCCGCAGGATAAAATTTTGTTTGACGTTGGCCACCAGTGCTATACTCATAAACTGCTCACCGGCCGCATGGCTGGCTTTGCCGAGCTGCGCCAGAAAAACGGCCTGTCCGGTTTCCCCAACCCGAAGGAAAGCCCCTGTGATACCTTCATTGCAGGTCATGGCAGCGCGGCGCTGTCCACCGCCATCGGCATTGCCCGTGCCAAAAAGCTCAAAGGCGAGCCGGGCAAAGTGGTCGTCATCGTGGGCGACGGCGCCTTTACGGGCGGCATGGTCTACGAGGGCATGAACAACGTCAGCCAGCTGAACAACCTGATCTGCATCCTGAACGACAACAAGATGTCGATCTCGAAAAACGTCGGCCAGATGGCTAATTATCTGACCAAACTGCGCACCGACCCAAAATATTTCCACGTTAAGGCCCAGATGGAAACCGCGCTGGAGCGTATTCCTGTGGCGGGCAATGCCATGGTCAAGGCGCTGCAGGGCGGCAAACAGCTGGTGCGCCGGGGCATCTACCACTCCACGATGTTCGAGGAGATGGGCTTCCAGTATATCGGCCCTGTGGACGGCCACGATGTGCTGCTGATGGAACAGATGTTCACGAACTTGCAGGAACAGTTCGCCCCCATCTTCCTGCACGTGGTCACCCAAAAAGGTAAGGGCTTAAAGCCCGCCGAGGAAAACCCCGGCGAGTTCCACGCTGTTTCTTCCATCGATTTAAGCCACCTGACCGACCCGGAGCTGTCGCCCAAGGATTCCTTCTCGACGGTGTTCGGCTCCACATTGGCCGAGATTGGCGACGATGTGCCGGAACTCTGCGCCATCACGGCGGCTATGAAGTACGGCACCGGCCTCAACTTCTTCAAGCACCGCCACAAAGAGCGGTTCTATGATGTCGGCATGGCCGAGGAGCACGCCGTCAGCTTTGCAGCGGGCTTGGCCAGCCAAGGGCTGCTGCCCACGGTGGCCATTTACTCCACCTTTTTCCAGCGTGCCTACGACCAGATTATCCACGATGTCAGCCTGATGCACCTGAACGTGCTGTTTGGCGTTGACCGTGCGGGCCTTGTCCCTGGCGACGGCGAGACCCACCAGGGTATCTACGACCCGGCTTTCTTCAGCCAGATCGGCATCCCCGTATTCGCCCCCGCCAACTATGCGGAGCTGAAATACTGGCTGCCGCACCTTGTCAAGGATATGACCGGTCCCCGCGCCATCCGCTACGCCCGCGGCAATGAGAAAGAAGCCCTGGCGGCTCTTGGCTGCACGGGCAACCTGTTTGATAAGATCGACACCCGGCCGGGCGCGAAAGTCGCCCTCGTCAGCTATGGCGCCGAAAGTGAAGAAATCATCGCTGCCACCGATTTGCTGCTGCAAAAGAAAGTGGCCGCTGAAGCCTACAAGCTGACCCGCGTCTTCCCGCTGCCGGAAGGTCTGTGCGAAGCCTTGGCCGATTACGATACGATTTTGTTTGCCGAGGATGCCATCCGCACCGGCGGCATCGGCCAGCAGCTGGGCTTTGCCCTGCAGCAGGCCGGCTGGCAGGGAAAATACCTGCTGCATGCTGTCGATAATTCCCATCTGCTCCACGCCAGTGTGGCAGAGCTGCGCAAAGACCAAAACCTGGATGCCGCCGCCTTGGCTGCGGACGTCCTTGCCTGTATAAAGTAAGGAGAACCCAAGCATGAGTAAGATCCGTCTTGACCAGTACCTTTGCCAGAACGGCCTTGTCCAAAGCCGAGAGCGCGCCAAAGCCCTCATCATGTCCGGCATTGTATTTGTGGACGAGCAGAAGGTGGATAAGGCCGGTGAGATGATCAGCCCCGACGCTAAAGTCGAAGTGCGCGGGCACGACATCGGCTATGTCAGCCGCGGTGGTCTTAAACTGGAAAAGGCGATGCAGGTCTTTCCCATGCGGCCGGATGGCAAAGTCTGCATGGACATAGGTGCCTCCACCGGCGGCTTTACCGACTGCATGCTGCAAAACGGCGCGGTAAAAGTTTACGCGGTGGACGTGGGCTACGGCCAGCTGGCCTGGAGCCTGCGCACCGATGAGCGCGTCGTCAACATGGAACGCACCAACATCCGCAATGTAAAGCCTGAGGACTTGTCAGAGCCGGTGGCGTTCTTCAGCGTTGATGTATCGTTTATTTCGCTCAAACATATTTTCCCGGTGGCTGATGCCATTACCACGCCGGACGCCGTAGGCGTCTGCCTGGTCAAGCCCCAGTTTGAGGCCGGGCGCGAGAAAGTAGGAAAAAAAGGCGTCGTGCGTGAGCCTGCCACCCACCGTGAGGTGCTGGAGATGGCCCAGGGCTATGCCATGGCCAACCATTTTACCCCGGCGGGCCTGGATTTTTCGCCCATCAAGGGACCCGAGGGCAACATCGAGTTTTTGATGTACGTGCAGCACTGCGAAAATCCGCAGCCGCTGCCGGAGAGCCTGATCGAGCAAACCGTGGCCAAAGCCCACGAAACGCTGGATAAGGCCCCGAATCTGCACTGAGTAAGAGGGTGTACCCGCAATGACGGTTTTACTGGTAACAAACCCTACCAAGGACAGCGGCTATGCAGTCACTGGCCAGGCGGCCGCGCTGCTGCATGAGTTGGGTGTGGCCGTGGTCATGGCCCAGCCGGTCTTTGAATCCAAGGTGCCCATCCGCTTTCTGCCTGAGGAAGAAGCCTACCGCGAAGCCGATTTCGTCATCACCATCGGCGGTGACGGTACGCTGCTGAAAGCCGGGCTGGACTGTGTGCATTATGGCAAGCCGGTGCTGGGCGTCAACCTGGGCCGCACGGGCTTTTTGGCCACCTGCGAGGTGGAGGAGATGCCCGAAAAGCTGCGTCTGCTGGCCGAGGGCCGCTATACCCTCGACCCGCGCGGCCTGCTGCTGGCCAGGTCTGCCAACGGCTGGCAGGCCGAAGCCATCAACGATGTGGTGCTTTTCGGCCGCACCCGCATGCACCCGATGGACTATAAAGTCTACTGCGACGGCTGCTTTGTCAGCAGCTACCGCAGCGATGGCTTGATCCTGGCAACGCCCACCGGCTCCACGGCCTACTCCTTCTCAGCGGGCGGCCCGGTGCTGGATGCCGCCGCTGATGTGGTGGTGTTGACGCCTGTCTGCGCCCACAACGCCCAGGTGGCCCCGCTGGTGTTTGCTGCAGGCCGCAGGCTGGAGCTGGTGGCTGATGCCGAAAACCGCGATACCTGTTATGCCTGCGCTGACAGCACCGCCCAGTGCGATCTGCAGCCCGGCGATGTACTTACCGTAACAGCTGCGCCCCAAAAATTGCAGCTGATTACATTTTATGATTCCGAGCAGTTCCACGCCATTGAAAATAAATTGATGAGGAGTTGATCTCACTTGAAAAGCGCGCGTCATCAGGCAATTCTCGATCTGATCGAAAAACATCCCATCGACCGCCAGGAGGACCTGCTGGCCCACCTGCGGGAGGAGGGGTTCGATGTGACCCAGGCCACCGTTTCCCGCGACATCCGTGACCTGCAGTTGGTCAAGGTGGCCGATGCCGACGGCCATTACCGCTACATGCCCGCCGCAGCCTCCGGCAAGGTGACCCATTCGCCCAGCCGGTTCGAGATGATCTTCCGCGAGTCAGTTCTCAAGGTCGACTACGCCGGGCATCTGGTGCTGGTCAAGTGCTTCTCCGGCATGGCCAACGCCGCCTGTGAAGTGTTTGACGCCAAACAGTGGAATGGGGTTGTCGGCACGCTTTCCGGCGACGATACGTTCTTTATCCTCATGCGTACCGAGGATGGCGCGGCCGAGATCTGCAAGTCTTTGCAGCAGTATGTCCGCCGCGGCTAAGCAAAGCATAACAACGGACGGGGGAGGGCTGGCCCATGCTGGCAAACCTGAAAATTGAAAATGTAGCCGTGATCGAAAAAGCCGAGGTGAATTTCACCCCCGGCTTTAACGTGCTTACCGGCGAGACCGGCGCAGGCAAATCGATCCTGATCGATTCCATCAACGCCATCCTGGGCAACCGCACCTCGCGGGAACTGGTGCGCAGCGGCGCACAGAAAGCCTGCATCTGGGCAACCTTTGAAAATATCCCCCAGTCGGTGAAAAAGCAGCTGGAAAAGTGCGGCTATGAGGCCAACGACGACCTTTTGCTCTACCGCGAGATCAACGCCGAGGGCAAGGGCAGCTGCCGCGTCAACGGCATGCCCGCTACCGCCGCCGTCGTGCGGGATATTTCCGCAGGGCTGCTGTCCATCCACGGCCAGCACGACAGCCAAAGCCTGACGAATCCTGCCCTGCACCTGGGTCTGCTGGACCAGTATGCCCAGAACCGTGATTTGTTTGCAGATTACTACCGCCGCTACCGCGAACTGGTCACCGTCAAGCGCCAGCTGGACGCCCTCAATGCCAGCGAGGCCGACAAGCAGCGCAAGATCGAAGCACTGACCGCTGAAATCGACGCCATCGATGCCGCCGCATTGCAGCCCGGTGAGGAGAAAAACCTGCAGGAGCGCAAGACCGTCATCACCCACGCCCAAGGCATTTTGGACGGCATCACCGCCGCCCACCTGGCGCTGGCAGGGGACGAGGACGGTGAACAGCCCGGTGCCGCCGACTTGTTGGGCGGCGCGGTCGAGGGCTTGCAGAACAGCGCCCGGTTGGACGAAACGCTGGCCCCGCTGTCCGAACGCCTCAACGACTTGTACTATAGCGCCCGCGACCTGGCCACCGAGCTGGCCGACCGCCTGGACGCCTACGGCTTTGACCCCGGCGAACTGGACATGATCGAGAGCCGCCTCGACACGATTTACCGCATTAAGCAAAAGTTTGGCATGGAAGTGGAAGAACTGCTGGCCCGGCGGGAAGCCGCCGCGGCGGAGTTGGAAAACTTCCAGTCCTCCGGCCAGAAGATTGCCGAACTGAAGACTCAGGTGCAGGCCTTATATGCCGACGCAAAAAAGGCCGCGGAAGCCCTGACCCAGAGCCGCTTAAAAGGCTTTACGGCAATGAATAAAGAGATGCGGGCGGCGCTGGAATTTCTGAACATGCCGGGCATTCGCTTTGCCCTCAAGCATGCACGGGGGCCGCTGTCCTCCCACGGGCAGGATACGGTGGAATTCCTCATCTCCACCAACCCTGGCGAGGACCCCAAGCCCCTGGCCAAAATCGCCTCGGGCGGTGAACTTTCCCGTATTATGCTGGCGTTCAAGAGTGCCCTGGCCGACCGCGACGCCCTGCCCACCGTCATCTACGATGAGATCGACACCGGTGTTTCCGGCCTGGCGGCGGGGCGCATCGGCCAGCTGCTGCACCAGACAGCGGCAGGCCATCAGGTGCTTTGCATCACCCATACGCCGCAGGTGGCCGCTTTTGCCGATAACCAGCTGCTCATCCAGAAAAACGTACGCGATGACCGCACCTTTACTGAGATCCATACCCTTGATATGAACGGCCGAGTGGAAGTGCTGGCCCGCATGATCTCCGGCGATAAAGTCACCGAGTTGAGCCTGGCCAACGCCCGGGAGCTGATTGAAAAATCAAAATAAGCAGGGCCTAAATAAAAATCCACGGGCAGGGAACATGCGATAAAATTTAACGTTCCAAAGTGAAAACTTGCGATAAGCAGGGGGCACCTCGCCCACCGTACAGCTTGACAATTGCGCGTATGTATGCTAAAGTTAGCTGTACATTGTGCCGCCGTGGCGGAACTGGCAGACGCAAGGGACTTAAAATCCCTCGGTAGCGATACCGTACCGGTTCGATCCCGGTCAGCGGCATTTACCCGAGCCGAAACAGCTTTACCGGTTGTTTCGGCTTTTTCTATTGGACCCTGTGAGGCATGGTATGCTGAACCATAAATCTACCCGCAGCGCCCGGCTTTTCTGGCTGGGGGCGCTGCTCGGCGCTGCCGTATTTTTGCTGGTGTACGGCCTTGCACCACTGGACGCAGCCAACGACGCCTTCTGCCGCGGCGGCTACATTGAAAAGGACATCCAGCAGCACTACGCGGGCTGGCTGTTCTACCGAAGCAGTGCGCCGGGCTGGCCGCTCGGCGTAACGCAGGCCGTCAACGCGCCGCAGGGCGTCAGCGTTGCGTACACCGATTCTATCCCGCTGCTGGCTGTGCTGTGCCGCCCGCTGGCGGCAGCGCTGGGCGGGACGTTCCAGTATTTCGGCTGGTTTACCCTTGTCTGCTTTGCTTTGCAGGGCGGCTTTGCGGCACTGCTGTGCGGGCTGTTTGCTGAGGAGCTTGCCGCCCCTTTGGCGGGCTCGCTTGTGTTTGCGGCCAGCCCGATTTTACTGGAGCGCGCGTTCCGGCACACCTCGCTCGGCGCGCAGTGGCTTGTGCTGGCGGCGCTGTACTGTTATTTTGTCTGCCGCCGACAGGGCCGGTTTGCATCGCGCGGATTGTTTGTCATCAACATTCTGGCCGTCGGTATCCACCCGTATTTTCTGCCCATGACCTATGCTGTCACACTGGCGCTTTTGCTTGAGTACGCCGTAAGGCAGCGGCAATGGCTGCGGCCCGCGCTGTTTTTGGGCGGCAACATGCTCTGCACCGCGGCGCTGGGCTGGGCGTTGGGGCTGCTTTACGGCACAGCCACCAGCGGCGGGCAGGCGCTGTACGGCTATTTTGCCATGAACCTGAACGCGCTGTGGAACCCGGCGGGTGTGAACGGCGTTTTGTACAGCCGCCTGCTGCCCGCACAGAATCAGGTCGGCGGCAACTATGACGCCTTTGCCTATCTGGGGCTGGGCGTGCTGGCTGCACTGCCTGTCGTGGTCGTGTCAGCGCGGCGGCATATCCTGGGCGCAGTGCGCCGTCACTGGACGCTGTGCGCGGTCTGCGCTGTGCTGACCGCGTTTGCCGTCAGCAACGTCATCACCGCCAACGGCGTGACGCTGGCCACGCTGCCGTTGCCCGCCTCCTTTATTAAGCTGTTCTCGGTCTTTCGCTCCGGCGGGCGGCTGTTCTGGCCCGTCTACTACCTGCTGACGCTGGCAGCGTTCGCAGGGCTGGCGCGTCTGCCCCGCGGGGCTGTCTGGGTCACACTGTTTGCCGCCGTGCAGCTGTGGGATGTAAGCCCGGCGCTTTGCCAGCGGCACGACGCCATGCAGGCCGCGCAGGTCACGGACGCGTTCCCGTCCGAACTGGACAGTGATTTCTGGCAGAGCGCGGCACAGTACCGCCACATCGAATCCGTGCAGGGCATGCAGGCCGACAGCTTACACTTAGCGCTATGGGCTGCCGACAACGGCATGACGACGAACGATCCGTTCGCCGCCCGCTACGATGAGACTGCTCTTGCCGCCGAGCGCCAGACCGCGTTGGACGCTCTGGACGCGGGCACGCCGCAGAGTGACACGCTCTACCTGTTCGAGGACGAGGGTGCCTTTTTGCAGACCGTGGAACCGGTCAAGGCGCTGGCCTGGTGCGGGCGCGTGACGAGCGCCGACGGCAGCGCCAGCTGGTACGTCATTGCGCCGGGGCTGCAGGGACAGACGTTTGACGCTCTGTGCACACCCTACGACGAGGACTATCCCCTGCGCCTGGCCGACTACACCGACGCGCTGTGGAACCGCGGCGTGCTGGACGAGACAAAGCAGACGGTCTGCTTTAAGGATTCCCCGTTTGCGCGTGCTAAGCTGGACGGTTCGTCACTGCTTTGCGCGGGCGGGCAGGAGTACCCGATTTTGAAGGTCGATGACCACGACGCCGGTTGGCTGATGGTCACCTTGGATATTGAGGATGCCACGGTTTTGTGGGATCAGGAGTTGACGACAAAATGAAAGAACTGCATGTAAAAAGCCTGCTGCCCGTGCGGCTGGACAAGTACCTGATGGACCAGTTCCCCGCTTTGGGCATGGGGCGGCTGAACAAGGCCCTGCGCGAGAACAAGATCAAGCTGAACGGAAAGAAGCAGCCGCTCTCCACCCGCGTGCAGAACGGCGATATTATCAAGCTGTTCCTGAACGACGACCAGCTGGAGAACCGCCCCACCCCCGCCGCCGTGTTTGTGTATGAGGACGACGACATCATCATTGCCAGCAAGCCCGCAGGCATTGCTGTGGACGGCCCGGACAGTGACACGCTGCTCCGCCGCGTGCAAACGAAGCTGGCCGCTGAGGGCCAGGCTGCCCACGCTGTGCTCTGCCACCGGCTGGACACCGGTACAAGCGGGCTGGTGCTGCTGGCGAAGAACAGTGCGGCGGAGGCGTTTCTGACTGCCGCCATTAAGGCGCGCGACATTGAAAAGCGCTACCTCTGCGTGACGTTTGGCCGCCCGAACCCGCCCGCCGCCCTGCTGCGCGACTACCTTTTGAAGGACGCCGAGCGCGGCATTGTGCGCATCACCGACACGACGGCGGGCGGCGCGAAGGAGGTCATCACCGGGTATGAAACGCTGGCTGTCAGCGGACGGCTGGCCCTGTTGGAGGTCGAGCTTGTGACCGGGCGCACCCATCAGATCCGCGCGCATTTAGCACACATCGGCTGCCCGATTCTGGGTGATTCCAAGTACGGCAACAACGCCGCCAACCGCGAGCTGCGGTTCAAGTATCAGGCGCTCTGCGCGTGGGAGCTGCGCTTTCCTGCGCAAATCAGCGACCCGCGGTTTGCGCATCTCGCCGGGCGGGTATTCCACGCCGAGAAGCCGTGGTATTACCAGCAGATTCTGGACGGTACGCTGAAGTAAAAAGCTGATACGGAATTTGTCCCTACAAAAAAGCAGTGCCTTCCGCTTGGAAAGCACTGCTTTTTCTTTATGTTTTTCTTTATGCCCTGGCGTCCTCGGCCAGACTGCGCCTGCGCAGATACAGCAGGGCTGCGGTCAGAATGGCAAGCGACGACACCAGCGTGATGAGCCAGTTTTCGGTAAAGCCCGCGATCAGGTAGCCGGGCACACAGGCCGCCACGACGACCATGGCGTACTGCATCTGGGTCTGCACGTGGTTGATGTGGTTCGACTGTGCACCGGAGCTGGACATGATGGTCGTATCCGAGATTGGCGAAATATGGTCGCCGCAGACCGCACCCGCCAGCACCGCGGATACCGCTACGATCATCATGGTGGGGTCCGTCTCGGAGAACATATTGACGACGATGGGGACCAGAATCGCAAACGTGCCCCAACTGGTGCCGGAGGAGAACGCAATAAAAATCGCAATGCAGAAGATCAGCAGCGGCACAAAGCGCATGAGACCCTCATTCAGGCTGACGGCCTGGCGCACAAAGTCGCCGATGCCCAGCGCGTCGGTCATGCCCTTCAGCGTCCAGGCCAGCACCAGAATCAGGATGGGCGGCATCATCAGCTTGCCGCCCTCGGGCACGGAGTTCATGAAGTCCTTAAAGCCAATAACGCGGCGCGGCAGGTAGAACAGCAGCAGGAAGCCCACCGTGACAAGACCCGCAAAGACAAGCGACTCCGACGAGGAGCAGTTGGCAAAGTCCTCGACAAGGTTCGTGCCGCCGTTCAGGTAGCCGGTCCAGATCATCGTGGCGATGGCCGTAAAGATCATGACGATCATCGGTGCAATCAGGTCAATGACCTTGCCCTTGGCGAATTTACCGCCCTCGGTGGGGTCCTTGATTTCCTGGTTTTGGAATGCCTCCCCGCCCGAGGTGAACAGGTCACCGTGGGCGGCGTTGCGCTCGTGCTTTTTCATCAGGCCGAAGTCGAAGCCCAGCAGCGAGGTAAAGAACACCATGTAGAGCGTCAGCATCGCGTACAGGTTGAACGGGATCGTGCGGACGAACATCTCAAAGCCGGACATCGAACTGCCCGCCGGGACGTAGGAGTTGACCGCCGCCGCCCAGGACGAGATCGGCGCAATGATGCAGACCGGGGCCGCCGTGGCGTCGATGAGGTAAGCCAGCTTGGCGCGGGAAACCTTGTACTTGTCGGTAACCGGGCGCATGACGGAGCCGACGGTCAGGCAGTTGAAGTAGTCGTCCACAAAAATCAGCGCACCCAGCAGCGAGGTCGCCACGAGCGTGGCGCGCTTGCTCTTGAGCTTTTTCGCCGCCCACTCACCATAAGCGCGGGTGCCGCCGGACTCCTGCATGAGCATAACGACCATGCCCAGCAGGATCATGAACATCAGAATCGAGAAGTCAACGCTGTCGATCATCGTGTTGAACAGTGTGTCAAACGCGACCCAGGGGTGAAACTCTGCCACCAGCAGCGCGCCCAGCGCACAGCCGGCGAACAGCGAGAGATAGACTTCCTTTGTGAGCAGCGCCAGCAGAATGGCGATGATCGGCGGCATCAGGGACCACCAAGTTCCTACAAACATTTCTTACACCTTTTCCTTTTCAAAATATTCCTTTGTCAGCTGCGCCACTGTGCCGGAAAGCAGCAGCAGCGCAATCAGGTTCGGGATGCTCATCAGACCGTTGAAGGTATCGGCAATGCTCCACATCAGGCCCAGGTCCATCGTAGCACCCAGGATGGAAACGAAGGAGTACACCACGAAGAAGGGGCGCGCGACCTTGTCGCTGCGGCAGAGGAATGCGATAAAGCGTGAGCCGTACAGCCCCCAGCCGATGATGGTGGAGAAGGCAAAGCAGCACAGTGCCACCGCCGTAAAGATGGATGCCCAGCCGCCGTAGGTCGTGGTAAAGCCGGAGATCGTCAGCTCCGCGCCCGCAGCGGTGCCGTAGTTGACCGTCGTGCCGCTGCACAGAATGACCATAGCCGTCAGCGTGCAGATGACGATGGTGTCCGCAAAGACCTCAAAGATGCCGAACATGCCCTGCTTGACCGGCTTTTTCGTGTCGGCACAGGCGTGGGCGATGGAACCAGTGCCAAGGCCGGCCTCGTTGGAGAAGATGCCGCGGGAGACGCCCTTCTGCATACTGATGAACAGGCTGCCGATGGTGCCGCCCGTGAAGGCCGCCGGGTTGAACGCACCTGCAAAGACAGCCTCGATCACCGCCGGGAAGCGCTGAATGTTCAGAATAACGACGCCCACAGCCAGCACGATGTAGAACAGTGCCATGAAGGGCACCAGCCGTTCACTGACGCTGCCGATGCGCTTGATGCCGCCCAGCAGCACCATGGCGACGAGCATCGCCACAACGATGCCGACAACGAGGTTCAGGGTGGAAAGCGCGTTCTGACCGACCACATTGAACTCCGTCAGGGCCGTGTCGATGGCGGCGACGATGGTGTTGACCTGGGTCGCGTTGCCGGTGCCAAAAACCGTCAGCACGCCGAACAGCGAGTAGAGCACGGCCAGGAACTGCCAGTGCTTGCCCAGACCGTTTTTGATGTAGTACATCGGGCCGCCGACCCACTCGCCGGTGGCGCTGCGCTCCCGAAAATGTACGGCGAGCGTGACCTCCGCAAATTTGGTGCACATTCCCAACAGCGCGGAGCACCACATCCAGAACACTGCGCCCGGCCCGCCGATGGCGATAGCGCCCGCAACGCCCGCAATGTTGCCCGTGCCCACCGTGCCTGCCAGCGCCGTGCAGACGGCCTGGAACGGCGTCATTGCACCGTCAGAGGCATCCTTTTTGCGGAACATACGCCCGATGGTAGTTTTGATCGCATACGGGAATTTGCGGATCTGCAAAAAGCCCGTCCGCACACTGAGCAGCAGCCCCACGCCGATGATGCACACCATCGCCGGGATGCCCCACACAAAGTTGTTGACCGCCTGATTGATGGTTGCAATTGCTTCAAGAACCATAAAATCCCATACCTCTTGCCTTTTGATTTTGCCGCAAAAAACAAAAGGCCTGCAATCCCGGCCTTCCTGCCGGTTTTACAAGCCTTTTGTCCGTTCATGACAAGTATGACTTATATCACTGCTATTGTAGTATAGCACGATACCGGGTGCTTTGCAATCCCCCGGGCGGAGTGCTGGCGGCACAGTTTATATTGTCAGTGAAACTTTTTTGCGGTATACTACGGATTATAGGGCAATACCGCATAATTCTAAGTGCCGATACGGCGAGCGAGGTGCGGCAGCTGCCGGAGCGGTGCTTAAGCCGTAAGGCGGGAATTATGCGGTGTTGCCATAGATACATTTCTGCACAAGACGGACGCATCCACCGCGCCCGGGCCATGCTGCCGAAATTCTTTGGGGCGCAGGCCGAATAAAATTTGTTTTGTGTGAGGGTACTGCTATGAAAAAATTCCGCTTTTGCGCACTCTGTCTGATTTTAGCTGCCCTTCTTTCCGCCTGCGGCAGGCAAGCCGCACAGGATGTGCCCGGCGCAGCGGCGGTGCCGTCCCCTGCCGCCGTGCCGGAGGCTCCCGCCGAAAGCACATCCACGCCTTCTCCCACCGCCCCGACGGAAATCGGGAAGGAGTTTGACGACCTTTCCTTTTTAAATGAAGAACAGCGACAGGCGTACGAAGGTGCGTACAAGCTCAACTACACCCTGTACGGCCTGCCGGACAATCTGGTCGGGGTCGATGTCTCCCCGCGGTTCACACAGCAATCGGACAACGAGGGCGTTTTTGTGCTTACAGTGGGCAATTACGCGCTGTATGAAAACCCGTATACGGATTTCACGAACCTGATGCAGAGCGTTTTTACAACAGATTTTATCCGCCGACTGGGGCCGTTATACACCGAAAAATTCATTGATTTGGACGGGCACCTGGCGACCTCCTGCGATTCCGTGCTGGCATGCCCCATGCATGACGATCTCTCCCGCACCGTGATGGACAACTGCCCCGACACCTACCGTTTGGAATCCGTAACCGACGACACCGTTGTGTTTGCGCTGATCAGCCACTATGACCGGAACTGGGCAAGCTCTTTTGCGCCTGACGATATGGACGTGTACACCATCGAATACCCCATCCGCCTTGTGCGCACCGCGGATGGCTGGCGGGTAGATGAATTCCATTCCACCGATTTCGGATACGCCGAGGCGGTGCTGGAGCCGTCGCTGTCGGAGCAGGATTTGCAGGTTCCCGTGCCGGAGTTCCTGACCGCGGAGCAGCAGTTGGTTTATCAGCGCGCCTATAAGATGATGCTTGTCCGCGCGGGCACGTATCTCATCGATGATACGCAGTATTTTCCCTGCGAGAGCCCGGACGCAGGCCACACGCAGACGGATACTGTCACTGTAGACGGGTACGACTACACGCCCGCGCTGAACCGCTACCGGAATTGGGATATGTTTTACGCCGCGCTGCGGGATATTTTCACGAGGGATTTTCTTGATGATTCGTACCTTGCGTCGGACGGGTACTGCCTCTTCCGCCCAATCGATGGCCGCATGTACTATCTTCCCACCGAGCGCGGCTTTGCTGCCGGATATAATCAGGTTACGACCACAATGACATTTACGAAATTGGAAGAAACCGACGAGAAAATTGTCATCCGGGTCACAGCGGTCTATGCCACAGACGATACCGGCAGCCAGACCTTCCGCCAGGCTGTGCAGGATGGACTTGTCTCGGACACAAGCACCTACACCATCACAATGGTGCGGGAGGTCGGCGGCTGGCGGTTTGCACAGTTTGAAGTGCCGTTTTAAATCTGCCTGCCCCTGCCGTCTCTACCCAATTTTCTATCAGGCAGGAGTTGATTTCCCTGTCCGCGTCCGCGTTTACCCTCAGTCCCGACAGCGCGGCCTGTACCATCGAAATGACTACCGACGAGTACCTTACAGCCACAGAACCGCGCCGGAGCAGGTCAAGGTGATGGATGCTCCAAAGATTCAGATTGCACAATTACTATCAGAAACAACAAAAGACTGTGACAACATTGTTATCACAGTCTTATGTGTGAGTGTGACAAAAAAGATACCCTGTTGTGAGGGTTCTTCTTAAGACGAACCATTTACATATTATCCAAAATTTCTTTCAAAGACTGCACAAATGGCTCTATTCCATCGTAGATATCAATTTTCCCACGCCGCTATCACAAACCGTGTAGTAAGCCTGTAGCTGGATGGGTCCTGCATCTAAGCTGACCTCGGAGTCAAAGATTATCATGTCAGCCTATACGATGTCACCTTTGCAAACTTCCATATCTGTCAAAGGGGGATGTATATCTTATCGTAGTTCACCTTCTGGAAAACCTTTTGCAATAAGGAAAGACTTAACAAACGCAGAATATTCTTTATCCGGTGTGCATTCTCTTTTCAGTTCCTCAGCTAAAACGTCTTTCATTGCCTGATCAGTAACTTGTTCCCATGATCGCAATAGTTTATTAACAGATTGCAACCTTTCATTTCTTCGAACAACAAGATTGCTTCGATTCAAATCCAAGACGCTTTCAGTAATTGCCCCACGTTTATTGTCTTTTCTTGCCGTAATAATCGTTCCAAGGAAGATAAAGAATTCATTTGGATTATCCTCATAAGGATTAACTAACGGTATATTCGGGTTATAGTAATCCCTTTTATTTACTCGATTACACACCTCACAAGCCAATGTTAGATTACTCCATTAGACATATAAGTCTGGACGAGCATCTTTACATTTAGGTAATATATGTTCAATGTCTCCAAATTCAACATGCCTAATTTTACTCTCGCAATAAGCACATTTCCCAAATGTTTCTTTTTCAAGTGTGTCCTTTATCGCTTTATTATTATACCTATGTGCTATTGTTTCACTTGGCTTTTCATCTCTCCGAAGGCAATCCAAATATTCATTTGTCCACTGCTCAGCCAAATCTACCAGAACTTGCGGTTTTTCCGCTTTTGATAACTTTATCATTGAATTTTTCCCTCGGCAATTTGAGCAATAGTATCAGGAATAAAATCGGACAATCCAATTTCCTTCATTTCGCATCTTAAGTTATCCAGATTTTCCTGAGTAAAATCCAAGGATAGATACTTCTTGATTATGCTTTCGAGCTGCTCCTCCGCCCAAAACGGAATGGATGTATCAATCCCCAATACTTCTCGAAGGATAGCATTTGATGTTCCAGCCCTATTAACATAGTCCAGTTTTGTTGAATAAACTTTATGAGATTCGTTGTAATCTAAGACATACACATTAGAATCTTTAACCGCGCTTATCATAAACGGATTATGCGTAGCCACAATAAATTGCACATGAGGAAATGCCTTGATAAGATTACCCAAAAAACTTTTTTGTAACTCTGGATGCAAATGATTTTCAGGTTCGTCAATCAACGCAACAAAAGAGTCCGAAACATCCGAGAACATATAAAGTTGCCATGTGATATCAATTATAGATGATATTCCACCCGAAACAGCATCTATTGGGAAATTTCCCGTCTTTGTACACAGCATCACTTCTGGAATATCCACAACGATTTTCTCAAAGCCGAGTTTAGGAGGCAATACTATTTTAAGAATATCTATATATCCCTCAAACAACTCACGTGCCGTTTCGTTTTGCGAAACTGATTGGTTTCCGTACCCAAAAATCGCAAGAGATGCCAATGTTTCCTTAATCAAAGATGTAGCTGAAACTTCATCTGCGTTACGATATGTATCAAACACAAACGATTTATTAAACTCATTATATTTATTATATATTTGCTGACGTGTTGCGACTGTTGTTGGAACTGATTTTACTTCTTTATATGGAAAGTTTGGCCTATGCGAGCTCACATAGACTCCCTTCTCCATTTTTCCTTTTCTAATCTCAATTTCATACGTTCCATTTTTCACACTATTCGGCAACACTAAATCTCCAATTGTGCCATCATCAAACTCTAATTCGCCCAATTTGTTCTCGGCACTCTCATCCAAAGTTTCCTTTTTAATAAAGAATCTTCGTCCCAAGCTTTTCAAGCTTTTCAAGCTATTAAAATATTTAGTGACACCTCTTTCATCCTTTTCACATGAGCTAACAAATTGTGGATTCCACCCTGTGCTTTTTGAAAGTAAGTTCAGAATTGTTGTTTTCCCCGCACCATTTGCTCCCGTCAAAACGGTTAGGTGTTCATGAAAAACAATGTCAACATCTGAAAATTGCCGCCATTCCTTTACATTCAACCTTTTGAACATATAGTTTTCCTCGCTAATATGGCCTGTTTTCGATTATTCACATGTCTTTATCGCTTCCCTGTACTCTTTTCGCCAACCAGTCTGTGGTCTTCTCTTATGAAGCACTCGGAGCAATGTACTTTTTTCTAAACCCGTAAAGACCATTTACCCCAAGATAGCTTTCCACCTTATGGAAAATAGATTTCAGACACCTGCCACAGCTTTTACTTATGCCTTTTTCTAATGATGGATAATTCCTCAACTCAAGACAGTTTCTTCACTTCTGCCTCAAATGCGCTTTCTGTCATATTAGCACGGCGTGCAGCATCTTTGATGCTCAGTAAGCCATCCTTAACAAGACCTGCAAGCGCCGCCACTGCTCCTTCGGTGCGGCCTTCAGCCTTGCTCTCGTTCATCATATCCTCAACTGCTTTGC
>ERZ772897.1008-NODE-1008-length-31717-cov-21.738993_pt1 | contig 31717 bp, 20 predicted proteins | sample MGYA00512125_ERZ772897 | MGnify/ENA primary metagenome ERZ772897 (study PRJEB29015, sample SAMEA2737660) | human gut metagenome | biome: human gut; feature: human-associated habitat; material: faeces | place: China | collected 2012 ... | reverse complement strand
TTAAACAGAAATAACTGTTTAATTTTCAATTAGATAGAGATTGTATGATGTTTCGCTGTATGAAATGTCACCCTTTTTCTTATATGGCAGATGTCGGCAAGCTCTTTAAGGTAGGCATTGCTTTTCTGGTTCGAGATGGTCGGGAACAGGTATTCCGATTCGCCTTTTCTTATGTAAAAACTTGCTATTTTCTTGGCTTGGGGAAGGAGAGGGATGAATGCGGGGTGATTGGTCTTGGTCCTGTACAGATGGATATACATTCCTTTGTCAGAATCTGAAATGATTTGATCCTTTCTCAACCGACAGATGTCTGAGTAGGCGATGCCTGTGAAGCAGCTGAAGATGAATATGTCACGAATGGAAGCCAGTCTGGGAATATCCAGCCGCTTGCCCATTATCCTTATTATTTCCTGCCTGTTCAGGTATTGTTTCTGGCTTTCCTCCTTCTTTATCCGGTAGGTTGAGAACGGATTTGTCAGGATAATTCCGCACCGGTATGCCCATAGAATTCCTTTTCTTACCATACTCATCATCTTGGCTGTCGTATTGATCGACAGCCTGCAGTCAGTCCTGAAGAACAGCTCCAGTTCGTGTATCATCTGTCGGTCGAACTGTTCCAATGCCATATCTTGCCTGCCCATCTTCTTGCAGAACTCTTCAAGCCGTCTGTAGACCAGTTTATGCCTGTTGGAATGGGACATGCTGATTTGTCCGGCATGTGCCAGCCTGTCCGCATCTTTCACTTGTTTGTCAAATATCTCCAAAAGGGAATGCGGGTTGGATCCTGTGGTCATGAAGCGTTGTTTCAGCATGCTTGCCGTAAGCTGTTTCCCTTCCAGTTGGGCCTGTTGGTAATGATGTTGCAATGTGGAACTTACTTTGTCCAGGTATGCATTGATATCGTGTGCTTCTGGATTCATGTTGGAAACACGCCTGTTCTGCTTGTCCCAATGCTCCTGCAGGATGGACATCTTCAGGCTTACATCTGCGGCCTTGTTGTTGACTATGATGCGGAGCATGATTGTTGACTTGCTGTCTTTTTGAAGCTTTCTACGCTTCAGATAGAAGTAGATGGAAAAACTATGTCTCATAAGAAATAAATATTAATTGTGTCCATATCACAAATGGGTGCATAGGACATGGATAAGACATAGATTATGGTTCTGAATGGAATGTAATATATTGATTATTAATAGCCTTGGATAAAACGCTACAGGGGAAGAAGATAATGTAAATGCGTGATTTTCAAATATTTGTTAGGGTCATAGGAAAAGGTTCTAATCCGCCTGGGGCCCGAACTCAGAGCCCCAATCTGCCTAGGAGTAATTGGATGGTATGTAATATGTTTATTATCAGATGTTTGAACCTATATAGTTCGACATTGCTTACAAAAATAGGTTCAGTTCCTACATAATTTGCAGGTGAACCTTGTAGGATATTAGTATTCAACCGGATACATCAGGCAGTTGGTTGCAGGGCCTTTGAATAGCCACCTCTTTCTATCTGCATGAAGAATTTGACGTTACGGAGGTAGTGTTCTCCGGCTCGCCGGAACGGACGGGAAAAGCCGGTTATTCCCGTTTCTTTTGGGAGTTCCTACATTCCTCAGTTTTGGCATGTCCGTTCACATAAATACTGGCTTCTTCACGGAATCTTTCACGTTCTGGTGTTCCGGGTTTACCGAACAGGGAATCCATGAGTTCGTCAATATCGGTCAGAACATTTTCTTTCAAAGTTTCCTTTTTTGCCTTCATGTTCCAAAGATAGTTCTCTTGCAGGAGAATGCCAAGTTTTATGGCGCAAAATTGTGAAAAATGGTGTGATAAGGATTTCGTACTATGTGGTAATATGGGCTGAAAAGTTATATGATATAGCTGTCTTTAGCAATTATTTCTACTATGTATTTTATGATTATGAGTAGTATATTAGCTGTTATTTTTTCCAGAGAATATGATAGTTCCCTTTTTTGATTTAATCCTCTAAGATATTTTCATGAATTATATGTTATTTTCTCTTGACAGGTTGCTTTTTATAAAAATATTCTATTATAGATGACATGATTTTACTTTCTTATAATATTTTATTGAACGAATTTAATGGTCAGCTATTATATAAATATAAGTAAAATTTGTACGATTGGAATTATTCCTTTTAATAACACTTTTTGATGCGTTGTTAATTATTTTTTGATGATAGGATGTTTATGAACTACTATGCATTGATTGTGTTCGTGTTTATAGAACATTTGACTTTTTTATCTGCTTAATATTTATCAAAAATTCATTTGGTGATTATTTTATAAGCTCAGTTCTTTTGATGGTCTTACTATCGGTGCCATTGGTAACAGATATTTTTCTGATCATAATTTGCCTATAATTGTAAATGAAATAAGAAATATCTAGTTCTATGAGCGTTGACTGTAATGTATTCTCGACTCAACGATACTTTTGCTTGAAGTTCTCTAAACCCTTGTTGTAAATTAAAATATTTTTAGTGCTATAGAATAAATAAAAACACATAAAGAAGAAAACGTGTTCAAAATTTTACCAATGCAAATACCTTTCCAGACATCTCTTCTAATATTCAAAGCTCCGATTATCCCTTAGAAGATAAATAATAAAATTCTTAAACTGAGATTCCTGTCATTTTGACATTTATAAATTAAAATTATGGATATTCTCTACATGGATTCATTATTGGCATGTATTTTGTTGTAAAAATATATTATTGTATATTATATCAATAATAACGAGAAATTTAAAGTCTTTTTAAAGGGCTAATTGTTTAACCGCCATTTTGGCTTAAAATTTAAGGAATTATGAAAAAATTTCAAAAGCCTCAGTTGGTAGCTCAGGGATCTGTAAAAATGGCAGATTGTCGTCCAAATAGTAGACCCTGTGGTAGACCTTGCAATCCTCCTGGACCTGGAGGACATCGCTAAATTTTGTATATCAGATGATGTAGAATACATCATCTGATATTTTATTGTTTTAACATATCGATTTGTATGAAATATTATAAAATAAATCCGCAGATTCTTTTTCGACATTATGGCGATTTTGGCTATTTGACAGACAATAGAAATTTTGGTTATAATTTTCTTAATGAGGAATTTGTTCTTGGAGATGAAATAATATCTGAAACTGGTGCTGATATTGTATCATGTCTTAAAAAGGAGCCCCTTTCTATCAATGATATTTTGAATAGTGTATATCGTATTTTTGGATATGAAAATGGGCTAGAACATGATGTTATTGAATTTCTAGAACTTCTTTGTTCAAAAGGTTTTATAATTAGTGGGAGTACAGAAGAAGAGTGCGCGAATGGTAGATTTGAGTTTAAAGTATTGACAAATGAAAGTAGAAATCAAGAAAAGGGCAACTCACCGATAGAGACTCAAACCTTTTTATCTAAACGTTTTGGAGATAATCCTTTTCCAACAAGTATTCATGTAGAAATAGCAAGTGAATGTAATGAAAGATGCGTTCATTGTTATATTCCGCATGAATTTAAGTCAGATTTAATAGATGATGGCTTGTTCCTTGAAATTCTTCATCAAGCGAGGAAAATGAACTTGTTACATATTACTATAAGTGGTGGTGAACCTATGTTACATCCTCATTTCATTGATTTTTTGAGAGAATGTAGAATTAATGATATGTCTGTTAATGTTCTTTCAAATCTTACGCTGCTTAATGATGAAATGGTAGCAGAAATGAAACTAAACCCACTGCTTAGTGTACAAACATCTGTGTATTCAATGATTCCAGATATTCATGATGGTATTACACATAAAAAGAATAGTCTGAATAGGACTCTTTCTTCTATCGTTAAATTGATAGAAAATCGTATACCAGTCCAAATTAGCTGTCCTATATTAAAAGTAAATTATGATAGCTATAAAGACGTTCAAAGGTGGGCTGTGGATCATAACATATCTGTCGGTATTGATTTCTCAATAATAGCTCGATATAACCATAATCAAGAAAATTTAGGTTGCAGATTATCGTATGAAGAATTAGAACATATTATTTCTGAAAAGATTATTAATGATTCTGAATATATTGAAGACTTGAAAAAGGAAATTACAGAAAACAAGAGAAAAACAGAAGATTCTTACATATGTAGTATTTGTAATTCATCTATTTGTATTGGTCCTAGTGGTAATGTTTTTCCATGCGTTGGATGGACAAATAAAGTTGTAGGAAATATTGTGAATAATAGTCTTTATGATATTTGGATTCAATCTGATGAAGTGAAGCGTTTGCGAACAATACGGCTTAAAGATTTTATAGAATGTAAAGGATGCAATTTTAAAGAATATTGTACTATTTGTATGGTAAGAAACTCAAATGAAAGTCCTACGGGTAACCCATTTGAATTAAGTCGATATTTTTGTAATATTGCAAAAATAAAAAAGGAATTACACAATAAATATTGTAGTAATTTAAAGAGAAAATAACACATTATGACTTTAAGGGTTATTTAAATGAGGTTGACTGTCTTGACTAGCCGTTTTTAGTTGTAAAACAATTTGCGATAAATAACGTTTCAGAACTCACTGAAACAGATAAGGACGCTCTGGTGAGTCAGCTTTTCGAGTACTATAAAAGGCTGGTAGCTCTCCAGGTCTATGCACAAATAACCTAAAATTTAAACCCGAAACTTATTACGATGTTTTGCATTTGATATTTCAATCTAAAATCACTATCTTTACTCCGTTGGAACAAGGCAAATTCCTATCGGAAAAACATAGAAATGAAGCAGGTGCAGAAGTGGGTGCTTTTATTGGAAGATTTTTATAACAGGTTGAATATCAGTTTGAATTAAAAACTCCGTTAGTCCCGTACGCACCGCAACAACACTCTAAAGCCCTTGAAAGTGATTGACTTTCAAGGGCTTTTTTCTTGAGGTCTCAATCGGGAGACCAATCTGATGACACACCGTGACGCATTCTGATACATTGCAGTTTGCTGTATAAACCGCAAAACGTTCCGTGATACTTCTACAAAACGTTTTGTGATGGTTTAGCAGCCATTAACACAAAACGAAATGCGATTTTTTATAAACCGCAAAACGTCTTGTAATGCTTTTCCAAATCGTTTAGTGAGTATTTTACATCTGCTAATACAAGAATAACGGCAATTTTGTTATTCATTTTAGTGCCGTTTGAATGGTTATTAAAAGGCATTTAATGAGAATTGAGCATGAATGTATTCTATAATTTAAAAAAAATAGTGTTTGGGTAAGATGCTAATAATTATATACGACAAAGAGCCTGCCGTTTTTTAACAGCAGACTCTTTTTTATACAGGAAAATATGTAAGAGAGTAGTTTTAAAATTTGTATCCTACGGTAATGCCTATATTCGCATTGTGTGGGGCATTTCCATCCATGATCTTGCAAAATCCGAGTTGGGTGTCAAGCCCTACCAGAATTTGTCCGAATTCTACACCTAGTCCGATGTTCCATCCTGCATCAAATCGGTTGTATCCAAGTCCGTCATCACCGAATGTGTCAATTTTCTCGTCAGCATTTATACCGACATTACCAATGGAGGCCTCGCCGTCGAATTTAGCTTTTCCACCTACGCCACAGGCAAGATATGGTCCTGTCGCAACCACTAAGTTGGTGTTGTTTGCAATGTTGAAGCGGAATTGTACATTGATGGGGAGTTCCAGATAAAGCTGGTTGATTTTTATATCTGCATCAGCATCCACGATACCTTCGTATCCTTCCGAATACTTTGCACCTTTCTGCGAGAAAAACAGTGAGGGTTGCAAGGAAATGATGTCGGTGAACTGATATTCCATTCCGACACCAAGACGTACTCCGGGTTTGAATTTGGAGTGATCCGAGTTGTCGCCGATATAGCTGCTGAGGTTAAGACCGGCTTTTACATTGAAAGACAATTGCGCAAAACTCATCGTGCAAAACAGCGCAAATAAAACGGTTAAAACACTTTTTTTCATCATAATTATAAGTTTAAAATCAGTTAGGTTGTTATTTTGAAATTTCCTTTTCTTTTTTTTGTATAATGTTGATAAAAGAAGAACTGATGATACCGGTAGGAATGGCTACCATAGCCACGCCTACCAGGCAGATGATACATCCCAGCAACTTCCCTAAAGGCGTAACCGGATAAATGTCTCCGTAACCTACGGTGGCAAACGTGATGATAGCCCACCATATTCCGTCTCCGATATTTTTGAAAACTTCGGGCTGAGCACCTCTTTCGATATAATACATGAGGATGGCTGAAAAGCAGATAGTGATGAAACTTGCAGTATATGCAGTTTCAAGTTCCTCTTTTACGGCTGAGAGCGCCCGGCCGATAATCCGGAAAGAACGAGAGTGCCGTATCAGTTTGAAAATGATAAAAATATAAGGCAGGATGATGACATGCACCACTTCCGTATCCCAATATATATAGGTAAGGATACAAGGTAGCACAGCTACAAAATCTACAAATCCATAGAAAGAGAATGTGTATTTCAGACGTGCTTTCACAGCCTTTCTGCCGGGATAAAGTGCCGGTGCAGATAAGATACGGGCTATGTACTCCACTAAAAATACGAAAGAGGATACATAGGTCACTCCGAATAGAGGCAACCTGTATGCGGCCATTTCCTCATACGAACTTCCGATGATTGCTGCAATGGAGATAAGGATAAAGAAAAGTACGAAATAATGTACATACTTTCTCCCTAAAAATCGCTGTATCAATATATAGAGTTTCATTACGGATAAATTTGTATGCGGGCTTTGCACCGTCGTTTTTTAGTTTAATAATTTTATTGTACGGTACATGGTTCTGCCTAATGTTTTCAACCAAAAAAACAAAACCTTGTCCGAATGCAGAAACGAAGGTAGCAATATATTTATTGTTTGGAAAATAAAAAATGGTATAAAAAACATTCATCGACTGCTAATCGGAAAAAGTGAATACTTTTGCTGAAAATATCAATATTAATCTTACTGTATACAGCTAAAAAAGAACAAAAAGAGCAATGTTAACTGTACGAGAATTTGGACTACGGACGGAAATCCATACCTTTGTTCCCATAATTCTATTTTGTAAATGATAATGAAAAAAGTAATTTGTTTATTGTCGCTATTGGCATGTTTATTTCCGGTTACCGGCATGGCGCAAGGCTTGCATTTCGGCTTGAAAGCAGGTGTGCTTGGCAACAAGGCGGATATTCACGGAATGAGTAGTCAGATCAAGGAAGAGAATCAGACCGGTTTTCAGGTAGGTCCCATGTTGCAATATCAGACCGGCTTTTATGGTCTTGCTCTTGACTTTTCCTTATTGTATGTGCAGCGCGGTGTGAAACTTACCAATACTGCCAACGGTGCAAGTACCGATGTAAAAACGCAAAGTATTGACATCCCTATTGAGCTGAAGTGGGAGATGGGCATATCAGACAATTTTGACCTGTTTCTAGGGGTGGGCCCCTCTTTTTCTTTTCTGGTAGATGAGGATAATTGGGGGCGTAAGCTTGCCCATATAGCTGTAGATGTCATAGACAAAGATCTTTCATCCATGGGTTGGCGTTCCACTGAGGTCGGTATCAATCTTGGCGGCGGTGTTAAGATTGTAAATCACCTGATGTTGAGCTGTTACTATAATATCGGTCTGACGCAATCTGCCAAACATCATATCGGCGGAAACAAGCACGATGCCATAGACCAGATATTTGACGGTGATGTATTTGAATCCAAAAACAGGTATTGGCAGTTATCCCTTTCTTATGTGTTTTAGTTGAAGATACGTGGTATGGATGGGGCTGTCTCCTTTTTATTGCTTATCTTTGCGGCCGCATTTACTGATAGACACAGATTGTCTGAAATTATTAGATTATGAAACAGAAACGGATACCGTTGGTAGGGGAGCAATACCTTGTTCCTTTTATATTGATTACTTCTCTCTTTTTCCTATGGGGATTTGCACATGCCATTTTGGATGTGCTGAATAAGCATTTTCAGGAACTGCTGGATATAACAAAGGCGCATTCGGCTTTTATCCAGGCGATGATGTATATGGGCTATTTCGTAATGGCTGTTCCTGCGGGATTGTTCATAAGCCGTTTCGGGTATCGCAGGGGAGTGGTTTTCGGGTTGCTGCTGTACGGTATCGGTTCGTTGCTGTTTATTCCCGGGCAATACTATCTGTCATTCAATATGTTCTTGTTTGCCCTTTTTGTCATCGGTTGTGGATTGACATTCCTTGAAACGGCTGCCAATCCTTATGCAACGGAATTGGGGGCGAAGGAAACGGCAGCCAGCCGCCTGAATTTTGCACAGTCCTTCAATGGTTTGGGATGTATTTGCGCTCCTGTGCTGGCAGGTCTGCTTTTGTTTTCGGAAGACGGGAGCGGCAGTGCGGGTAATGTGGCTCTGCCTTATGTAGGCATGGGGATAGTGGTGCTGCTGGTAGCGTTGGTTTTCTCGAAGATTAAGTTACCCGAAATAGAGCATAGGGTAGAGGTGGATGAAGCCGGGCATGAAATAGGGCTGTGGTCGCATAAACTCTTTATCTTTGGTTTGCTGGCTCTGTTTGCTTACGAAATAGGGGAAATCTCCATTAATAGTTTTTTCATTAATTATGTAGTGGAACAGGGGTGGATGAATGCCCGTGAAGCCTCATTGGTACTCTCATTCGGCGGATTGGGATTATTTATGTTGGGACGTTTTGCTGGCAGTTGGATTATGGGGCGTGTACGTGCGGAGAAGATGCTGCTGGTTTGCGCTACGGGAACGGTGGTGACTACTCTTGTGGTGTTGCTTGATGTGGGTATGGTGTCGCTGGTTGCACTGCTCTGCGGATATGCTTTTGAGGCTATTATGTTTCCTACTATTTTCGCTCTTTCTCTGAGAGGGTTGGGCAACCATACCAAGCGCGCTTCCTCTTTCCTGATGATGTCTCCGGTAGGCGGGGTGGTAGGTCCGCTGTTGATGGGGCTTGTGGCGGATTATACAACAATGGTGATGGCGTTTATCGTACCTTTGGTTGCCTATTGCGTAGTATGGTGTTATGCACGCAAAATGCTGTCTGTTGCAGGAAAGGCACAATAAAGAGGTTGCCGATATAGGATATATTAAAAAAAGAGTTGCAATATAGGGAACTGTCCCGTTATTGCAACTCTTTTATCTTTTACGCAAAGATGCGTATGTTACTTTATCTTATTCAAGTTTTCCTGTGCCTTTTCCGGTTCTATGGTCAAAGCTTTGGTGAACCATTCCTTTGCTATTTCACTGTCGCCCGACAGCCATGCCAGCACGCCCAGGTTGTTCCATGCACGAGGATCGTCTTTTACCCTTTCTATGTATTGCTGCGCGCGGTCAAAGTCACCGTAAACGATGTTGGCAGAGGCAGCGTTGATATTTGCCACAATATCTGTGGGATAATTGGTAGCGGCTATTTCGTACACTTCCCTGTATTCTTTCGTACCCGGCCGGAAGTTCTTGGCTACGCCGTACATTTCCTGCAGATTCAGCATCTTGGGATTGGTGTAAATTAACGTTGCGGCTTCGGAGTTGCGTACTTCGCGTATTTCGTAATCTATGGCGATAGACAGACGACGCAGGCGGGGATAATATTCATTCATCATGGCACGGTAGGAAGCGCTGCCCAGTCCTGATTTCAGTCTGGCTTCACGTACATCGGGGTTGGTGTACTTATTGATTATTTCCAATGCTTTGTCCGCATAGTCGGGCTTGTCTTCCTCAAGCATCTTGACAAGGCTGTCCCAGTCTTCACCGGCTGATGTTACGTTCAGTATGCTGTCCGGGAAGTGATAACTTCCTCTGAGATAGAGGGAGAAAGAGTCGGCGCGTTTTGTGGCTACGCGGTCGTTGGTCTTGGCAGAGCCGTCGGGTGAAGCATAGCCGCATATGTTGATGGCTTTGAAAGTAACCAAGTCGCCTTCGGTCAGCGGGTTCAGGGTTTCCTTCAGCTTTTGAAGCTCAGCGGAGTTGTTTTTGAAATCGGCTTTGAATTCCGTTCCGCCCGCTGCATATTCTATATACAGGGTGTTTTGTTCAGAGCGCACTTTCAACGGCTTTTCTGTCGGGGTGAGGTAGGATACCATGCTCATGCAGGGTTCGCAGATGGAACCTTTCTGCGGCAATGGTTCTTCTTCTACCACAACTACCGGTTCTATCACCTGAATCTCGGGTAAATCCAGCAGACAGTCTTTCCTGCCTTCCTGCAATATCCACATATCCGCCTGGCTCATCCATTCTTCGTAGGGGAGGCATACGGTATAGTTCACGAGGTTCCGGCGGTCGGCAGACTTGCCTTTAATAATGGTATAAGGCGCATTGTAATCGCCTTTCCTGGCAAGCTTACGGTCTTTGTGGCGCATCTTGAACTTGTTTTTACCGGTGACGACAACAGGCGGCAAGGTCTTGCAGTTCTTTCCCGCAAACAATACCGGAGTAAAGGCGTAAGACTGGGTACTGTTGACTTTTACGGCTTCCATATTAAACTTAAAGTCCAGGGTCAGCGTATCGTTTTCCAGAGTCAGTACCGGCTTGGTGACTTTTACCTCACCTGCCCATGCTGCCAATGGCAGCATGGCAAACAGCAGACAATATATCTTTTTCATATTCTTCTTGTTTTGGTTGATAAATTCAGAGTGATTGGGTTTCTACCGTTTTGTATTTACGCTTGTGCTTCGGTCCGAAAGTAAAGTTGATACCCATATTTACGTTGACGGCTGCACGGCTGATAGGAGCGTAGTAGGCCGGTTCGTATTTACACATGGGAACATCTGCACCAATGAAGAAGTTGAAGCCGCGCGGGTGGAAATTCAGCATGATGCCGGCATCGGAGCCAAAGTTGGATAAGGCGTAGTTTACCGATGCTTCAAACCAGGAGAGGGGAGCAACATTTGCCGAAACGCGTGCTTCCGTCCATGAGTGCTTGCCTTGCATGCGGGTGGTGGAGAGGAAGCCGAAGCTCAGACGGTCGTAAGCGGGCAGGGTATATTGAGCGCCCAGGTGCAGGGTGGCTGCAAGGGCGGTGGTACGCTTTAACCCTTCCCCTGCTTTATCAAACTTTGCCAGATCTGCCAGGTCATCTACCAATTCGTCCACTTGGGTGTCCAGTTTCTTGTTATTGTTGGTTCCGTCGTCTTTCACGGAGATGTCGCTAAAACCGTCGAACGTGAAGTCTTTGCTCATTGTTCCTTTGGTGGTGTTTTTCCATGAAATGAAACCGAGGTCGAGCAAGGAGGCGGAGAATGTCCATTCGTCATTCAGTTTGTAGGTCGCTCCCAAATCAATAGCCATACCGAAACCTGTGGGGCCGAGGTTGTCCGTATCGAAATCGATGTCATCGTATGAAATCTGTCCGTCGGTTCCGTCTTTCAGTATCGGGGTTCTGTCTCCGTTGGCGTCCAGGATATAGTCGTCTTCCTGATAGTTGCCGGTTTCGCCTTTGGTGGGCACGATGAGGCCTTTGGCAGACATGTAAAGCTCGGCATTTTTCGGAGTGATGGTCCATTGGTCCTGAGAGGCGAGAATGTTCAGTTCGTCGATGTGCATGGTTGCTTTTGCCAGTCCCACGAGCGCTTTTACTTTGGCGCCTACCGTGAGGCGTTCGTTGATTTCGCGTGCATGGCCGAAAGTAATTTCCGCATAGTTGGTAGATACGATGTTCACGTTCTTCACGTTGTAGCTGCTTCCCGTTTCGCTGGCTACCCCGTTTTTCATGAACTTGAAAAGTTCATCGGGCATGAAAACGTTGGTATTGGACTTTACGGAGATGCCGAGTGTGTTAAAACCGCCCCAGGCGTGGAAGCCTAAGGAAAGAATCGATTCGTCTACGTTGACACCTACTTTCAGCCTTTTGGGCAATCCTTTCAGGAATTCGGCGCTGCTCACTTCCTCGTTCATAAAGGTGGTGAGGTCGCCGTTGGCTTTCTTGAAGATAAAGTCGCCTACACCGCCTGTGGATTGTGCGCCGATTGTGAGATTGCCCAAGCCGGGAAAACTGACGTAGCCGCGTTCGCCCATAAAGGCGGGGTTTAGTTCGTGACGGTAGGTACTTCCTTCCAGAAAATAGGTTGAACGGCTGTTCTGTGTCTGTGCCATCGCATCGCCGATAGCAAGTGTCGCTACGGCTCCGGACAGTATAATCGCTAAAACATTTGTTTTCATTCGTTTCGTTATATATGATTGTTGAATCTTTTGTCTGTATCGCATGAAATAATTTCCCTTAGTTCAAATCTACTTTGATGCCGTTGGGAATTTTGAGTTTCATGTCTTTAAGCTGCATCCATTGTGTGCTTAGCAACTGAACATCGGTGGCTTGTCCGGGCACGGCTGTTATCTTCAGCTTCAGGCCGTCCAGCTTGCTGATGGCGCCTTCCGCCGTTTCGTTCAAGTTGACATTGAGCGCGCTTGAAACTTCGGTCTTGCCGTCTTTGCTTTCCGTGATGGTTCCCTCTACGGTTACGTCGATGTCTTTTATCACGTTTCCGTTGGCATCCAGTGCGCTTACGTTGTCGTTCTTGATTTCCATTGCCAAAGGAATGGTGTTGACGGCATTTATGGAAAGAACGGCTTTTTTGATGTCTACATCTTCAAGGTCGAGGTCGAAGTTATCGAGTGTTTCTTCATACACGATTTTCAGGTTGCTGCCGAAGCTCAGGGGGATGTCGATGTCGTATGCGCTGTTCAGCGTGTAGTCCTGTCCTAAATTGACGGTATAATACTGTTCTGTCTTTACGGCCGGCTTTAGCTCAACGTTGATGTGGTCGGGTATCGTTTCGATAATATCATTCAGATTGGGTACGACAACTTTGGTTGCATTTGCCTCAACAACCGTTTGCTCATCACGTACTATTGAAATTGTCTGTTGCTTGTCTCCGCTGGGTTTTAATGTGATGGATGCACCACCGTTACCGCTTCCTATTTTAACGGTCTTAGTTACTTGGCCGTCCTTATATCCGGTCAGGACACCATCCATTTCTACATTCGTATTCAGTGGATTGTTGGCATTGAATGAGAAAACAGGATTGGTGATGTCCAGTCTTATTTCATCGTCTTGCAGGAAGTCAGGCAGATTGTTCAGTTCCACTTCGGTAGGCTTCACGTCGATGTCAGGCTGGATGGTGCCGTAAACTTCGCTTACAGCCATTTCTGCAAGGGTGACTGTGGGGGTGATACTTAACGAACCGCTACCTTGGGGATTATCTACATATATATCTTGCATTTCTATCGTTATCTTTTGGTTCTCGATTTTAAGAATTCTATCACCTTCCTTTTCTTCAACTCTATTTCCTTCACCGTATGTGCTTCCGAATACGTATTTGTTGATTTTCAGTTCTTTTGTAAACCCGGAGGGCCTTATTTGTACATTGGTCATGGTAAGGGTCTGTCCGTTCAGTCCGTTCTCTTTCTCGAACTGTATGAAGTCCGGGAAGTTGATTGTCATAGTTCCAACTTCAACCAATGAGGTTGAAATTTCATCGCCAAGTTCTAATTTAAGAGTCAGGGTCGTTGGCATATCGGCAGCTAAGGAGCCGATTTCTATGACGGCTTTGTCCACGTTGTGAGCTTCGGCGTTAATTTTGCCTTCTGATTGTGCATTTGATACACGAGCTGTGGCTCCGGAAACCAATAGCGTAATCGCATCAATAATATTCTCGGACTCTGCAACCGTAACAGTTCCCACCGACGTATTCGTCTCATCAATATTATCCTTTTTCAGCAGATGATATTCTCCATCCACAATCTGCAAATCATCCCCCTCGTCCAGTTCGATGATTTTATCCAATGTTATCTTCTCCGTATATCCCACGGGAATTGCCAGATGTTCGCCACCTGCACTGATTGTCATGTCGATGTCCTTGTTCAGGTCATAACTGTTATCGATGCACGATGTGGTTATTCCGAACGATGTCAGTAATAGGGCCGCAGCTATAAGCGGTCTTTTCTTTGTGTTTAGCATCATAATTTTACTGTTTATAATTGTTTTGTTGTTTACTTATGTATTCAATATTATGGAAAAATGGAATAGATTAAAAGAATTTCGGGCTACTTTTAAAAGCTGTGCAAATGTATAAATTTTATTTAATTAATAATACCTTAATCGTTAAAAATGCAAGAATATGGGTGAAATAAGATTGTTTAATCCTTTCTGATACACAACTGTTTTATTGAAAATAGTTTATAGTTAAAATGCTGAAATATTCGGCTGTATACTGAATGCCTTTCAGTCGTATACTCATCCTATTTCGGTCGTATACTTAAATAGGCTCAGTCGTATACTGAATAACGCCACTTTTATGTCTATTGATTATCAGTGAATTACAAATTCTGTATAAAAATAATAAATTACGACAATTTGAATCTTTATTCTTAAAACTGCTTAAAAATTACTTAAGGCATAAAGTTTAATATTTATCTTTGAACAATTTACAATCAAAACATAAAACCGATAATACTGAATGATACAAATTATACAATTAAAGGGAACAGACAGGCGGCTATATGAGCTTGTAGCGCCATTGGTGATGAATCCCGATGTCTTAAAGCAGAATTATAACTACCCGTTTCGTACATCGGAAGATTTTGTTTGGTTTGTGGCAGTAGAAAAGAGGAAAGTTATAGGTTTTATACCCGTAGAAGAAAAGAAGAAAGAGTGTATCATTAACAACTACTATGTAGAGGACAATAATGAAAGCACGCTGAAGCTATTATTGGAGAAGGTTATATCGAATGCAACTGCGGGTAAGGAATTGACATCGGTTACTTTCATGGAGCATTGTTCTCTTTTTAAGGAATTAGGTTTTTCGGAGGAGAAAGTCTGGACTCGCTACGTGAAAATGAAAAAAGACAGATAACTATGGCTGTTTCTAAAAATGTATACGAACTTGCGCAGGAACGTTTAGAGCTGATTTTTAAAGAGTTCGATACAATATGCGTGTCGTTTTCCGGAGGGAAGGACAGTGGCGTATTGCTGAACTTGTGCATAGATTACATCCGGCGTAATAATTTAAAGCGAAAATTGTGTGTGTTTCATATGGATTATGAGATACAGTACACCGTAACCATAGATTATGTAGACCGTATATTGGAAGCCAATAAGGATATTCTGGAAGTCTATCGGGTATGTGTCCCTTTCAAGGTCACCACCTGCACATCCATGTATCAGAGCTATTGGCGTCCCTGGGACGAGAGTATGAAGGAGCTTTGGGTGCGTCAGATGCCGCAGGGTTCTTATACGAAAGAAGCGTTCCCTTTCTATACGGAGAAAATGTGGGATTACGAATTCCAGATGCACTTTGCCAAATGGCTGCATCAGCGGAAAGATGCGGTGCGCACCTGTTTCCTTATTGGCATCCGCACGCAGGAAAGCTTCAACCGCTGGCGCAGTATTCATCTGAACCGTAAATACCAGATGTACCATAACTACAGGTGGACTTCCAAGATAGGCAATGACATATTCAACGCTTATCCCATCTACGACTGGAAAACGACAGACATATGGACTGCCAACGGTAAGTTCGGCTTCGATTATAACCATCTGTACGATTTGTATTATAAAGCGGGTGTCAATATAGAGCGCCAGCGTGTGGCAAGTCCGTTTCTGTGCGAGGCACAGGAGAGCCTTGCATTGTATAAAGTGATAGACCCCAATACCTGGGGGAAGATGATAGGACGTGTCAACGGGGTGAACTTTACCGGTATCTATGGCGGTACTCACGCCATGGGCTGGCAGAGCGTACGCATTCCCGAAGGGTATACCTGGAAGAGCTTTATGCAATTCCTGCTTTCCACCTTGCCCGAAGAAACCCGGCGCAACTATCTGAAGAAGCTGACCGTCAGCATCGAATTCTGGCGGACAAAAGGGGGATGCTTGGGCGAGAATACCATAAAGAAGCTGCAAGATGCAGGCATTCCCATCGAAGTGATGAATCATACCAATTATAAGACAAACAAGAAACCTGTCCGCATGGATTATCTGGATGATATCGATATAACGGAATTCAGGGAAATCCCTACCTACAAGCGCATGTGCATCTGTATCTTAAAGAACGACCACGCGTGCAAGTACATGGGGTTTGCCCTGACCAAAGAGGAGATATACAAGCGAGACAAGATAATGGAACAATTCAAAAATATGATGTTATGAGTGTAGATAAGAGTCCGGTATATAATGTAAAAGCAATTCCCGTAGAAAAGATACAGGCCAATGATTATAACCCCAATGTAGTGGCACCGCCCGAAATGAAATTGCTGGAACTGTCCATCTGGGAAGACGGATTTACAATGCCCTGCGTGTGCTATTACGACCAAGAAAAAGACAACTATATATTGGTAGACGGCTATCACCGCTATCAGGTATTGAAAACTTCCAAGCGGATTTATCAGCGTGAGAACGGCTTGTTGCCGGTTGTTGTGATTGATAAGGAGCTGTCCAACCGCATGGCGTCCACTATCCGTCATAACCGTGCGCGCGGGGCGCATAACATCGAGTTGATGTGCAACATCGTTGCCGAACTGGACCGTGCCGGTATGTCCGACCAGTGGATTATGAAAAACATAGGAATGGACCGGGACGAGCTGCTTCGTCTGAAGCAAATTTCGGGTTTGGCAGACCTGTTTGCCAATAAAGATTTCAGTATTCCTGACAACAAGCCGGAATATATGCCTTGATAGTTGAAATAATTCTCCTGTAAACTTGCATATTTTAGCCAAATCGCCTACATTTGTCAGCACATAAACAGAACAAACAAGTTGCATGGTCTTCGGACACAGAAATAAGTGCTGCATGAAAAAAATATTGGTTAGCGGTGGTGCCGGCTTTATAGGTTCTCATCTGTGTACCCGGCTGATTAAAGACGGACACGAAGTAATATGCCTGGACAATCTCTTCACCGGTTCGGAAGAGAACATAGCCCACCTGAAAGGAAATCCCCGTTTTCAGTTTGTGCTTCACGATGTGGAATTGCCCTACGAGGCGGAAGTCGATGAGATTTATAACCTGGCTTGCCCCGCATCTCCGGTACATTATCAGCACGATGCCATAAAAACGATTAAAACTTCGGTATTGGGAGCCATCAATATGCTGGGGCTGGCCAAAAAGACGGGTGCAAAAATCATGCAGGCGTCTACCAGCGAAATCTACGGCGATCCTGTCATACATCCCCAAGTGGAAAGTTATTGGGGAAATGTAAATCCAATCGGTATCCGTTCTTGTTATGATGAAGGCAAGCGTTGCGCAGAGACGCTTTTTATGGATTATTACCGTCAGAACGGAATACGCATAAAGATTATACGTATTTTCAATACATACGGTCCGCGCATGCTGCCCGACGACGGGCGGGTGGTTTCCAACTTTGTGGTCCAGGCACTGCAGGACAAGGACATCACGATTTACGGTTCGGGTGTTCAGACCCGCAGTTTCCAGTATGTGGACGACTTGATAGAGGGGATGGTGCGTATGATGAATACGGAAGAAGGGTTTATCGGCCCGGTAAATTTGGGTAATCCCAACGAGTTTTCCATCCTTGAACTGGCAGAGAAGGTTATTAGGCTGACAGGTTCCAAATCAAAACTGATATTCAAACCACTGCCGCACGATGATCCGAGACAACGGAAACCGGACATTACGTTAGCCAAACATAAACTGGACTGGCAGCCTGTAATAGAGTTGGAGGAAGGCTTGCTCCACATGATTGAATATTTCGGCAAATATCGTTCCTGAATAAATATGGTACCAATAACGGGAAAAAATATAATACAAAGATGAACATGGAAATAAATCCTTCTGAGTACAAAATCCTCATCGTAGATGATGTGATGTCCAACGTATTGTTGTTGAAAGTACTCCTGACAAATGAGAAGTTTGCGATTGCTACGGCAAACAACGGACGGCAGGCCTTGGAACAAGTGGATAAAGAACATCCGGATTTGGTGCTGCTGGATGTAATGATGCCCGATTTAAGCGGCTTTGAAGTGGCGCAACGTCTCAAATCCAATCCCGATACAGCGGATATTCCAATCATCTTTTTGACAGCATTGAACAGTACAACGGATATAGTGAAAGGATTTCAGGCAGGTGCCAGTGACTTTATTTCCAAACCTTTCAATAAGGAAGAGCTGATAATCCGTGTCACCCATCAGGTTTCATTGGTGGCGGCCAAGCGTATTATTCTGAATAAGACGGAAGAGTTGCAGCGCATCATTGCCGGGCGCGACAAGTTGTATTCTGTGATAGCCCACGATCTGCGTTCTCCGATGGGCTCTATCAAGATGGTGCTGAACATGCTGATGCTCAATCTGCCCGTTGAGAAGATTGGCGGTGAGATGTACGAACTGCTGACAATGGCAAACCGGACAACGGAAGATGTGTTTTCATTGCTGGATAACCTGTTGAAGTGGACAAAAAGCCAGATTGGCAACCTGAATGTTGTCTATCAGGATGTGGATGCCGTGGAAGTGGTAGACAGCGTGATTGATGTGTTCAATATGGTGGCCGGCTTGAAGAAAATTACCATCCGTGAAGAAAAGCCGGAGAAGTTGCCTGTCTGTACCGATATTGATATGCTGAAAACCATTATTCGCAATCTGCTGAGCAATGCCATTAAATTCAGCAACGAAAATTCGGAAGTGTTGGTGAAGATGGAAGAGCAAGGAGATACAGTGGTAGTCAGTGTAAAAGACAGCGGTTGCGGCATCGATGAAGAAGGACAGCAGAAACTGCTGCATACAGATACGCATTTCAGTACGTTCGGCACAAATAATGAAGAAGGTTCCGGATTGGGATTGCTGCTGTGTCAGGATTTTGCAGTGAAGAGTGGCGGCAAGTTGTGGTTTACATCCAAGAAAGGAGAGGGTTCGACATTCTATTTTTCCATCCCGTTGAAGAAATAAAAAAGAGTACAATAAAACAATAGGGTGCTAAAGTGATATTGGCTGCAATATGATTCCTCAGATTTTATTACTTTAATTGCCCTATTGTTTTATTGTACTCCTCTATTTCTTGCATAGTCTTTTAAAGTCACAGTATTCGCATTTCTTCGCATCTTCCGTTTGGGTAAAAGGCTCTTCGGGATTGTATATCTCCTGCAGGAGCGCTGATAGCCGTTCGCGAAACTCATCTTCATAAAACGCAAAATTGTTGACCGGCACTTTGGGCTGGCGCGGTGCGCCCATCTCGATAACGGGCGAATAACTCTCGGATGCCGCACGGTGGATGTACAGCAGGGATGGAGCTACCTTCAGTCCTTGCTTGCGGCACATAATGGCAGCATACAGGAAAGTCTGGAAGATGTAGTTCGGACGGTTGTCGGCAGGGGTAAACAACTGCTCTATGCTTTCGGGAGTCTTGGGAGTGCCCCCCGTCTTGTAATCCACGATGCGCAGGGTATCGCCTTTGCTGTCCATACGGTCTATCGTTCCGCCGATATTCAGCGGAAGTATTCCGGAAGGAGTCTCTATCTCCAGGGTTTCCGTTACTTTTTGTTCCATGCCTTCCATACGGAAAGGGGCGTACTGCAGGTCGTTGCGGAGCAATTGCCGCAGATAGGATGCGATTACTTTGGAGTGGATAAGCTGTGTGCCGTTGTATTCGGGTTGCTCGCCGGCAGGCACATGGAAAAACTCTTCCTTGAAGGCGGTGTCTACGTATGCCTGCAACCTTACGTCGTTGCGGAGCAACTGCTCCAGGTCTTCCCGGCGTATCTCCTTTCCGTTGGCTGTGAGGTCTTGGTATACCAGCTCGGCGGAACGGTGGAAGATAGTACCGAACAGGGCGGAGTCTATCTCTGCGCTTACCTCGTCGGGAGTTTTCAGTCCGGCAACGTAGCGGTAGTAGAATCTGAGCCGGCAGTCGAGGTAGGTGTTGAGTGCCGAAGGCGAAAAGAGTGCGTTGGGATGCCGGCGGATGTCGTATGCGTTGTACATCCGTTGCAGTACCTCGTCCGTCTTGTGTATTTCAATCTCGAGGCTTTGTTGGGGAGATTGCCCGGCTTCCAGATATTGGCGTGAGATGTCGTGGGGAGACTCGACGAGAAACTGGAGCATGAAGCGCGACATCTCACCCCGGTTCAGTCCGTCGGATGCCGTATTGTACAGCAAGGTAATGTTCTCCGCACGCTGTATGAGGCGGTAGAAGTAGTAGGCATACACGGAGTTCTTATGCTCGATGGTAGTCATGCCGAACGCCTTGCGCAGGTTATAGGGGATGAAAGACGAATCGCCGCCCGCCTTGGGGAGCTGCCCTTCGTTGAGGGACAGCATGATGAGGTTGCGGAAGTCGAGGTTACGCGTTTCCAGTACGCCCATTACCTGCATGCCGATGGCGGGCTCGCCGTGAAACGGGATGTTGGTGGCGGTGAGCAGGCGGTTCATCAGGCGTTTCAGCGTGTCTGTATGCAGGCTCAGCCCGTCATTCTCTATCAGGCTGAGCAGGCGGTTGATGAGGGTGTAGCCCTTGAATAGGGACTCCCGGTAGAGCTGGTTGAAGATGTCCTCTTCATCTTTCTCCTGACGGTATATGACGGCCACTTCGCGCAGCAGCTCGGTGAGATAGCGGCAGATGGCAGCAGTTCCGTTCTGCGGGGTGAATACCTGTTCGAGAAAAGCGTCTTTTTTAAGCTCCGACGGGAGAGGGTAGAAGCGGTTGTCCTTGGTGAGCTGCTTCTCCAGGTCTTCGGCCGTGGCGGACAGTTGCCGGGTGTAGGGATGCTTCAGTACGGCAAGTGCGGCTTCGTAGGTATAGCGTCCCGTGTCCCTGCGGTAGCCGGCGGTTTGCAGTTCCATAAGGGCATTGATATAGCTGTATACGGGTGTCTGCGCCAATGGAAATCCCATGGTTATGTTTACGTTCTCCACTTCCGGCGGGATGGAGTGCAGCACGGGTAGCAACAATGCCTCGTTGCATAGCACAATGGCGTTTTCCTTCTCCTTGCTTGCCTCGGTATCGCTTTTCACGACCGTGCGCACCCATTGGGGCAGGTAGCGGGCCTGTGCATTCTCCGTAGGAGCGGATATGAAACGTATTTTCTTGGGATGCCGCAGGACATCGAAGGCCGTTTCGGGCAGTTGGTTGGGAAACAGCTTCAGGTTGCGCAGGATAAATTCGCCCGCTTCGTGCACGTAGGGCGGTTGTTGTTCGTGGGGCAGGCGGGTGTAGAACACGTCATAATCCCAGTAGAACATGGCTTTGCCCGCATCCTGCAGGCGTTGGAAGAAGCGGGTCTCTACCTTGTTCAGCACGTTGAAGCCCACGAAGACGTAGCGGTCGTAGCGCAGCCGGTCCGTATCAAGCTCCTCTATTACATGGCGGTACATCATGCCTTCGTATGCGATGCCCAGTTCGGAGAGGTTCTTCCGGTAGTGCCGGTAGATGTCTCCCTGCTTGTCCCAAAGGGAGATGAACTTCTCTTTGAGCTGCGTGCGTTTGTCGATGGAGAAGTTCTGGAAAAACTGTTGTATGGCTTCTTCCTGCTCCTGGTCGAGGAAGTCGTAGTCGTCCATGATGTTCTTCAAATCCTGCAGGTTGCTGAACAGCTTGTCGGCATCTACCAGGTTCTTGTCGGCATCGTCGAAGTCGCTGATAAGCAGCTCGCCCCAGAAATAGAAATCATCCAGAGGCTCTTCGCTGTGCGTTTCTTCGCGGAACACTTTGTACAGTTCGCACACCAGCCGGATAGGGTCGCCGGGTTTCAGAGGCGAAAGGCTGCGGAACAGTTCGCTGATGTTGACATATGCGGGAGACCACAACGGGCGGTCGCTCTGAGCCGCCAGGTATTCGTTGAAGAACAGGCTGGCACGCTTGTTGGGGAATACGATTGCCGTGCGCGACAGGTCGTTCCCTATCTTGGAGTATAGGTCTTGGGCTACTGATTGAAGGAATGTTTTCATACTTTCTCTATTATTTCTTCTTCTACATACCACAGATACCCGCTGATGGCATTGGCGTCATATCCCATGCGGACAAGTAATTCCATATACCCTTGTACCTGTTTGTTATATTTCTTGTTGGGCTTGCCGAACTTGAAGTCTACGACCACAATTGCACCGTCGCGCATCATTACGCGGTCGGGGCGGCGGTTGCGGAGTTCTCCGTTCTCCTGCCAGATGATGTCGCATTCGTTGAACAACTGCCAGGTTCCCGAATACCAGTCCTTGATTTGCGGTTGCGCAAATGCCTTGCGGGTGAGTTCCCGTATCTCTTCCTCTGTCTCGGCACGGCCGATGATACCTTCGAATACCAGACGGTTGACGGCATCGTCGATGTCCGCTTCCGTTTCAATGACGGAGAACAGCGTATGCAGCAGACGCCCCCGGTTGATGAAGCGCCGGCCGGACTCGGCTTCGTCCACTCCGGCTATGAAGTCGGCGGAACGGTTGGACTGCCGGAATTCGATGTCGTGGCGCATGCTTTCCGTATGTACCGGAAGTTTGACGGGCTTCTGTGCAAGCTTGTTCACAGTGCGGCTTTTCCCGTCCGGAGTGTCCGCATCCTTGTTCTTTCCCTTCCGAACGCAGTGAAGGAGCGCCTCTTCCGACGGATATACCGCTCCGCTTTCATAGATGCTCCCTTCTTCGTCCCAACTGCCTTCTTCCGCTTTGGCCACTTGGGGCAGGGCGGCGGAGAGAAGTTCGGACATAGTGCCTTTCTGGTCTTTCCGGCTCCATACGATAAGATTCTTTCCGGCACGGGTGAATGCCACGTACAGCAGGTTCAGGTTATCCACCCACAACTGCAACCGCTCGTTGAGGTAATCCTGCCGGTAAACGGACTCCGCCATTGTGGACGAGTAGTTGACGGGTACAAGGTCTATGGCATTGTACGGCGCTTCGGGGGCGGTGCACCACACCAGTTGGTTGTATGTTTCGTTCTCCAGTTTCCAGTCGCAGAAGGGGATGAGCACGGTATGGAACTCCAGTCCCTTGGACTTGTGGATGGAGAAGATGCGTATGCCGTCCATTTCTCCGCTGGGAATGGTTTTGTTGCAAAGCGTCTCGTCCCAGTAGCGGATGAAACCGTCGAGGTCGGAAGAGTTGTTTTGCAGGTACTCTGTCACCGCATCGAAGAAAGAGAACAGATAGGCGTCCTGCTTTCCGATGCGCCCCATGTCGAACAGTGTGAAGAGTTCTTCCAACAGTTCGTACAGAGGCATCAGGCGCAATTCGTCCATACGGGCGACGAACTCTGCGGGAAGCGCGGTCCTTGCATCGGCGGTCAGCAGTTTGTGCCAGTCGGCAGGCGCTGCAAGGGGAGCTTCCACTTCTCCCTTACCGGTAATCTGCAAACTGTAATTCGTGATTAACGAGGCTCTTGCTATCTTCTCTTCCGGATTGGACAGGTAGCGCAGGGCATCTATCAGCATGCAAATGGCAAGCGAGGCATCCAAGCGGAACGCTTCGTCCGATACAACGGGCAGGTGCAGCTCTTTGTCGAAGTAATCCGCAATGGGTGGTATATTCTTGTTTTTGCGCACAAGAATGGTTATATCGTTCAGCTTCACGTCTTCCGAAAGCAGCCTTTGCACTTCTTCGCCCATAGCCGACAGGGTCTTTTCCGTATAGTTCTGTTCTTCATCGGACTCCAGGAAGGAGACTTTGACATAGCCTTTGTTTTCCGTCTTGGGAGACTCCTGGGCTACATCGGCATAGGCGCGTTTCAAGGGGATGCACTCTTCCTTCAGCTCTTCCAGATGCAATGCGTTCAGATAGTCTACTGCGGCGGTAAACAGGCGGTTGTTGAAGTGGATGACATTCGTTTCGCTCCGGCGGTTTGTCTTCAAGGTTTCCACGCGCACCGGGAAAGGGAAGGGGAGCTGGACACCGCTTTCGCAGTGTAGGGGTTTAGCGTCGTAAAGTGGCACTTCAGCATCGTAAAGTGGCACTTTAGCATCGCAGAGTGGCACTTTAGACTGGTCGTTTCCCAAGCTGTTCAATATCCCCCAGTCGCCATTCCGCCAGCGGTATATGGACTGTTTCACATCGCCCACAATGAGGCTGTCCGCTCCCTGCGAAAGCCCTTCGAGCAGCAGCAGGCGGAAGTTATCCCATTGCATGCGGCTTGTGTCCTGGAACTCGTCTATCATTACGTTGCGGATGTTGGCGCCTATCTTCTCGAATACGAAAGAAGAGTCGCCTTCGTGCACTAATTTGTGCAGCAGCGCATTGGTGTCGGACAGCAGAAACCGGTTGTGCTCGCGGTTCAGGGTGCGTACTTCTTCGTCGATGTGATTGAGCAGTTGCAGTTTGTTGAGGTGTTGCAGCGAGAGGCGGCAACTGTTTATCGTGCGATTCTTCTGCGGGCGGAACCTCTCCGCATCCTGAAGCAGGGGTATCAGGCTGGTTTCGGCAAGGCGGATAATCTCGTCCTTGCGCGAAGATGTCTTGGTAGCCCAGTTCTTGGCGTCCGCCAGGCAGTTTTGCAGGGTGGCATTCAAAACATCCTTATCCGCCAGCCGTCCGTCGCGCAGCTTGCGGAAATAGCTGCCTATGCCGCGTGCACCACCTTTCAGGTCTTCGGGTACAAGGGCATGGCCTTCCAGCTCGCCTTCAAACTGGTCGTAGAAGCCTTTCATCTGCTCCAGTGCATCGGTCTCCATTTCGCGCAGTACGTCGCGATAGAGCTTTATTGTTTCGGGAGAGCGCAGCTTGAACCGCAATCCTTCGCCGCGTTCTATGTAGCTTTCGTCGAAAATGTTCCGTCCGAAGCTTTTTACTTCGTTGGACACATTCCAGCGTTTGTCATCGGCAATGCGCTCGTTGATGTAGTCCAGCAGCCAGGCCAGTACGGGCGAAGAGGGGGTGAGCTTTTCAATCATGCTGTCTACGGCGTCGCTCAGCACCTCGGCGTTGTTCAGCTCGATGTTCAGGTTGGGACTGAGTTCCAGTTCGCGGGCAAGGTTGCGCATGACCGACTGGAAAAACGAGTCGATTGTTTCCACGCGGAAGCGGCTGTAGTCGTGCAGCATATACTGCAATGCCATTCCGGCGCGTTGGCGCAACTCCCTGTCGGAAAGAGAGGCGGTTTCCGGCTTCTTAGCCAAATCTTCTTTGATACGTTTCAGGTAGGCATCCGATGCGGGGTCTTCTTTCCAGATGCCGTAGAGCTGCGTCAGGATGCGCTCTTTCATTTCCGCCGTAGCCTTGTTGGTAAAGGTCACGGCAAGTATCTGCCGGTAGGCGCGGGGATTGAGAATCAGAAGCTTGATGTATTCCACTGCCAGTGTGAAGGTCTTGCCCGAACCGGCTGAGGCTTTGTATACTAATAGTTCCATGTAGGTATGTTTATATTTGTCCGCCAATATCCTTGAACTTCTCAATAAAAGCTACAATCTTTTGGAATACGCTTTGTTTCTTCATCAGATATTGAGGATTAAGTGGACTCATCTTCGGTAAAATAGCATTGAGGTCGGTGCCGTTCTCGCTGGCATATTTTCGTTTCAAGGAAGCTTGGATATATCGTCTGGCAGCTTCTATATTCAGTTTTTCTTCTGCTATCAGGGTGTTGGCTTCCTCTTTTTGCTTCTCTTGGGCATAGGCGAAGAAAGCGGCTATGACACCGGTTTTGTCTTGAATCGGTTCCAAGTCTGTTTCATTGATAAAATCAATTATCAGGCTTTCTTTGGCTCTATTCCCGATGCTTGCTCTAATCACACGGCGTACGTCGTCTACCAATGCAACCTTGTCTTTTATCTTTTTGTTGTGCTCAAAAATTAATTCAAGAATATAGTCAAGATTTATTTCCTGGGATTTGAGTAAATCAATTTCAAAGACTACATCATCCCAATCTATTTTTGAGCTTTCGGGAGCTTTGCCTGCCCTTTCATGCCTGAACCAATCCCGGATATCATTGTATGTTGACCGATAATCCTGTACTGTCCGTTCTTTCAGTACATCGATGTCCTGCATGGCTGCTATGTCTTCATCAGTCAGAAAGTATGTGTTCTTGAATGTTTCAAGGGCTGTACTGTCCTCCCGGTTTATTTTTTGCAGGGCTTTCAGATGCGTAAATTCATCATAGTTTTGCAGGATGTTTTCTATCTGCAAATACTCTCCGAATAGCTTCACGAAAGCTTTTTTATCTGCTTCTGTCACTATTTCATTGGGGGCGGGAAATCTTTCAGTCAAATCTTTGACTACTTCCGTATATCCTCTTTTCGTTTCACCTGTGGCAATGTCTATGAATCCGTTGAGATATTCATTATAACTTTTTTCAAGCACAACGTTCTTTGTGTTTTTATCGCCAAATGTGGTAATGGCATCTATTGTAGCCTGTTCCAAATCTCTGAACGTAACGATATTGCCGAAAGTCTTGGTTGCATCATATATACGGTTGGTACGTGAGAATGCCTGCATCAGACCATGATAACGCAAGTTTTTATCAACAAACAGCGTATTCAAAGTGGGGGCGTCAAAACCGGTGAGGAACATACCTACAACGATGAGCAAATCAACTTCTTGGCTTTTTACCCTTTTTGCCAAGTCGCGGTAGTAGTTTTGGAATTCCTTACTGTCTACTCCGAAGCTGGTTTTGAACATAGTGTTATAATCACTGATCGCCTTTGCCAAAAACTCTTTGGCGCTGCTGCTCATGGCTGAGGGTTCAAAGTTCTCTTCAGCAATGTCGCCCACTGCATTTTGTTCTTCGTTAGGTGCAAAAGAAAATATGGTGGCTATCTTCAGCGGCTTTTCATTACCTTTCTGCAGATTGTTTAATTCTTCATAATACAGTTTGGCTGCCTCTACGCTGTTCACTGCGAACATTGCATTAAATCCCTTATTGTTTCCTTGGTTCCTGTGAGTCTTTATCTTGAAATTCTGTAGGATGTATTGAGATATTTCTTTGATACGGTCGGGATGAAGCAAGAGATGTCTGTTTTCCGCTGCACTTAACTTAACTTCATCGCGCTCCGCTTCCAAAGCTTTAAACTGTGGACGCACATCGTTGTAGTCTACTTTAAACTTCAACACTTTCTCATCTCTGATAGCATCCGTGATGACATACGAATGCAACTCACGACCGAATACGCTGGCGGTAGTTTCCGTGCCCAAAGCATTTTCCGGAAAGATTGGAGTACCGGTAAATCCAAATTGGTAGTATTTCTTGAAGTTCTTCCTCAAGTTCTTCTGTGCTTCACCGAATTGGGAACGGTGGCACTCATCGAAGATGAATACAACCTGCTTCTGATAAATAGGCAGATTACTCTCGCTTTTCATGAGGTTGTTCAACTTCTGAATGGTAGTGACGATAATCTTGTTATCATCTTTATCGATGTTTCGCTTCAGGCCTGCTGTACTTTCCGAGCCGTTGACGCTGTCGGGTGAGAAACTTTGGTACTCTTTCATCGTTTGGTAATCCAAATCCTTGCGGTCTACAACGAAGAATACTTTATCAATGAAATCAAGCCCGGTGGCAAGGCGGGCAACCTTGAAACTGGTCAGTGTTTTGCCCGAACCGGTGGTGTGCCAAATGTATCCACCGCCTTCCGCCGTTCCCCATTGCTTCGTTTGATAGGCACTTTTAATCTTCCACAGAATGCGTTCTGTGGCGGCTATCTGGTAGGGGCGCATAATGAGCAACGTGTCGCTGGTATCAAATACGGAGTAGGTGAGCAGTATTTGCAGTAACGTATTCTTCTGAAAAAACGTTGCAGTGAAATCTTTCAGGTCTTTAATCAGCGTATTGTCCGCCTTTGCCCAATTCATCGTAAAGTCAAAACTGTTTTTGTTTCGTTTCACCGTATTGGCAAAATAACGGGTGTCCGTGCCGTTGGAGATAACAAAAATCTGAAGGTACTTATATAGGGAACTTTCGCTGTTGAAACTTTCCTTGCTATAGCGGTGTACTTGGTTGAAAGCCTCACGAATGGCTACTCCCCGTTTTTTCAGTTCTATCTGCACCATAGGCAGGCCGTTTACCAAAACCGTAACGTCATAACGGTTGGCTTGCGTCCCGGTCTGTTCAAATTGATTAATCACTTGCACTTTGTTGCGGGTGATATTCGTCTTATCTACCAAATAAATATTTTGAATATGCCCATCGTCAAATACGAAGTCATAGATATGGTTCTCGTGCACCTTTTTTGCTTTCTCTACAAGGCTGTCGCTGGGTTTATCCAGATATTCATCCACGAATCGTGTCCATTCCGCATCTGTAAAGACAACCTGGTTCAGGGTTTGCAGTTGCTTCCTTGCGTTGGTTAACAGAGCATCAGGAGAGGTAATTTCCGGAACATATTCGTAGCCTTGATTCTTCAAATCATCTATGAGTTCACGCTCCAAAGCGGCTTCCGTCTGATAACCGGCAGGTGGTTCGCATGCTATTGAACTTTTTACATAGTTATCAAGAACTATGTAATTTTGTAATTCCGCTATGGTATTATATTGCATCATTGTTGTTCCTCCTTCCAGTACTTATTTTCAATAAGATGATTTAATAAGAATTTTACCGTTTGTTTTTCCGGTTCCGTAGGTTCCGGTACTACTTCATTTGACAATGTGGAATGGCTTGTAAACTGAATAACTCTATTATAATAGGTTTGTTTGTCATCAGGCAGCAAATCAGACCAATGTGGATAGCCTAAGAAGTTGGCTGTTTTTTCGTAGAGGTTGCGCAGAAGCATAAAGTGGTATTTCTGAATGCTATTTGTAGCGATGGCATCTTGAATTGTTTGTATTAAATGGAGATGATATGAGAAACTTTTGTTTGAATCTCCTTTCTTCATTTGAATGTCGTAAGTACCATCTTCTTTCTTATTGAGCATGTAGCAACTGGCCTTTTTCCTATTATTGTCATATAATAAGTTTTTAAGCTCATTATGAAGCACGTTATAGAACAACGGATTATGTGTTGAAATGATAAACTGTAACCCATTGGATTTCTTAATGAGATCTGCCAAATTAACAGCCAGCTCAATTAGATGATTTTCATCTAAAGAGCTAACCGGATCATCGATGAATATATACTTTAAGTCATTAAATTTATCCGTTTCTCTATCTGCAGGTTCTGCTATGTTTAAAACTTCAACAACTTGTGCAAGCAAACTATAAAATACGCACCAGATTAAACAACTCTCTTCACCTTTTGAGATTTTTATATTATCAATCGTATTCTCATTGCCCGCAGCAATAGAGAACGTTATTTCGTTGAATCTTTCATTGAATTTAGGCATTAGCTTATCGCTGGTATAATGTTGGAAATGGGTTATTATATTGTTTTCCTGCCCTTGATCACGAAGTACCCAATCTGTGAAACTGTTTGGTTGTATTTTTAGTTTTCGGTTGGTGTCGGCATTCAGGTCGTTGTCCCAATAGAACAAATCTTCCGTAAAAGCATTGTAGTAAAGTATTTTTGCTTTTGCGTCTTCCAGCTCTTCTGTTTCGGTATTTTTTGGTGCTATCAGTCTTTTAAATTCTCTGGACAGACGCGTTTTTCCTGTACCGTTGAAAGCATAGATTAACTGCACTTTTTTATTCGCATCTTTGAGCGTTTGTGCTATTTCGGTTAGTGTTTGTCCCATACTAAGCTTTTATATTATTCTTTGGAAATGAGAGTAACATATTACGGTAGTACTCGTATTGCTTCTGACGTAATTCAATCTCTTTTGGCAGACCTTCGGTGAGTGAGGTTGTGAGTGCGTCAAACTTATCAAGAATAGAGACTATGTGTTCTTGCTCTTCGAGGGAGGGGATAGGGATAAGAAGTTTTTCAAAAGCAGTTTTTGATAAACGTGGTACACTTGAACGTCGAACTTGACTATATATTTTCTGTTGTTGGGTTATTAGAAAATGATATAAAAATCTACTTTTTAAGTCATTCTTTGTTACAAAATAATAAACATCATCAGCTGCCCAAAAATCAACATCACTATAGCCAATTTCGCCTGCAGAACCAGCACTAATAATAAATGTAGTATCAGCTATTACATTATTTTTATGGTAATAGCCAAGAGGAATCATGCAATTTTGATAAACAGCATATTTGCCAGTTTTTTCTAATTGATTTTTAATAAGTCGTTTACCCCGTTTTATCTCTACAACCTCTTCCAATACTTTCCATTCTACTTTACCCCGCGGCTGTAAAACAGAATTGCCAGTGGGGGGATTCAATGTGGATAATGGTTGTATTGAATTGTCGCTGTTTTGGATGGAAGTGGCTGACCGGTTCGAACGTAGTGAAGACTGGTCGGACTCTTCCATAGGGTAGGCGAGTAGTTGATTACGATAATATTCATATTGGGATTTTCTCGCTTGCAGCTCCGCTTGCAGCTCCGCTGTAAGCATTGAAAAACTATCTAAAATACGAACAATCTCTTGTTGAATTTCAAGAGATTTCTTGAGATTGTTTGGATATGGGATAGGAATTTGAAGTTTTTCTATAACAAAAGCATCAAGTGTAGGAATTCCAGCAACCCGAACTCTTGATTTCAGATAATACTGTTCTCCCAATAAAAAGTAGTACAAAAATTTATTGTTTAGTTTAGCCATTTGTTCAATACAATACGTACCATCAGATGACCAAAAATCAACAGAACTATATCCAACAGTGCCAGCTGATGCCCCAACGTTAATAATCATAACAGTATCTGCTGGTCTATTAGCATTATAATAATAGCCTAAGGGATCTAAACCACCATGAAAAACGGGATATTTATCATTTGCTGACAATAGATTACGTGTTAATCTTTTTCCTCGTAGAATATTGGTAATTTCTCCCAGTGTCTTCCACTCTACCTCTACACCTTCCAATAATTTCTTTATATTACTCATAGTCCATCAGTTTACGCAATTCTTCTTGCAATTGTTTCTTATCAGGTAAATAGAGTTGATACCTACTTACAAACAGTTGGTTTGAAATGCCTTGTGTAGCATATTCAATCAGCACTTTGTCTTTGTATGCTCCAAGAACAATTCCTATCGGTTCATTATCACCTTCCGTATTTTCTTCTTTCTTGAAATAGTTTAGATACAGATTCATTTGTCCGATATCGTTGTGCTCAATTTCGCCACGCTTCAGGTCTATGAGCACAAAACATTTCAGAATACGGTGATAGAATACCAAATCAACATAAAAATGTCGCGAACCGATATTGATTTTATATTGTCGCCCGATAAAGGCAAATCCTTTGCCAAGCTCTTATGCCAACAAATTTATTATGCAAAGTGACTTAAACTAAATCACAGCTACAAAAGTAATTATAAAAAGATTTATCTCCATCACTTTGCATAATATTTTCATCAGAAAGACTTTAAAAAATCCATTAACTTTTCATTTCCTTGCCACATAGGTTTAGTATCCACCTCCTGAACAACTTTAATATAAGCTTTTTCTATAGCCTCCCGTTTCACTTTTGAGTCCGCTCTTGCATAAATTTCTGTAGTTTGCACATTCACGTGCCCCAAAATATCTCTAATATAAACTAAGTTAACCCCAGCTTGTAACAGATGCATTGCCTTACTATGCCTAAGACTATGACAGCTTATTTTCCCCTTCATTAACGTGGGATGAAGTAGCTTTGCCTTTTTGATGTATCTATCCAGTATATTCGCCACCCCTGCTCTTGTCAGCTTTTCGCCCCAACAGTTTGTAAATAGCGGATGTTGTAGACATTCTGATCTCAACAATCCATTCTCTTTCATATATATTTTCAGTATATCCAACTGTTCTTCAAGCATTGGTACAACTCTATTTTTATTCCCTTTTCCCGTGATTATTACAGTATAT
>ERZ772897.1005-NODE-1005-length-31769-cov-7.621429_pt1 | contig 31769 bp, 31 predicted proteins | sample MGYA00512125_ERZ772897 | MGnify/ENA primary metagenome ERZ772897 (study PRJEB29015, sample SAMEA2737660) | human gut metagenome | biome: human gut; feature: human-associated habitat; material: faeces | place: China | collected 2012 ... | reverse complement strand
CTGTACTTTATTCAAAAAATATCATTTTAAGGCTTGACTTTTAATAGTTAGTCTTTCTGTATATGTAATTCTCCTACTATCTCATATACCAGCTTACTTGTTCTAGATAAGTTCTTGCATATACCCCATTGCATTCTGTAGACTTGTTCATGTTTTTAATATAAATAGATTGAAAAAAATTCAACGAATGATATACTTTTGCTTCTGGAATAATCTCTTTCGTTGTTAACAATGTTTCTATATAATCTACTTTCCTATCTGTTTCCGAATAATCGAACACATATCGATAATGGTTATTTGCACATAGATAGCATAGAAATATCACAGCTGCCAACACTACAAATAATAGAATAATATTCAAAATTCCCAGTTTTACCAATAGGGATATAAGTCCAATAATCCCTACAATATTACATAGTATCTCCATGGTATATGAAATATTGAAATCTACCGTTTCGATGCCTCGCTTCACTCGATGGATTAGTGCCAAAACTTCCGAATCTTCTATCTTATGATAATCTAATCTACTTACTTTTTCTAATACACTCTGGGTGAATTTTTCAGTAAAACGTAGACGAAATTGATTTTTGAATAAATAAGTAAAAAAACAATTAAAGTATTCATACAATTTCATAAGTGCAAGAACAACGAAACTGTATATTAATCCCTTTACGACTTCCTTATCTCCTACGGATATAATTGCCTGATCAATGAATCTAGAATAGACTTTAACCATTACTGGCATCATTACCCCCGACAAGATTGCAATCAAGTAACCTAATATAAAATAAACAGGGGATAACTGATAGCATAATTTTACAAATAATCTGTTTCGTTTTTTCACTTAAATGCCTCCCTACTTGCTCATGCTGATTAGTTAGAGATATGCTTTTTTAACTAAACCTCTTAATTCGGTCTGGGTAGTTATATACTCTAAATCTTCACTGGTTATCTTAATATCTACTGCTTCTACATTTTCAATTGCATCCGTTTGTACTCTTGCACCACAAAGAACAGAAGTAATACCAGTTCTCCTAAATGTCCATGCAATAACTAACTGGGCAATTGTACACTGATATTTTTCCGCATACGGCTTAAGTAATTTCATTACATAATCTATAACCTGCCGCTTATTATCTTTAAACCACACATTTGAATTGCGTATATCTTCGCTCCCGAATTGTTTCTTATCCTTGCACTTTCCTGAAAGAGCCCCTTGTTCTAATGAAGAATAAGCAATCACACCAATATTCAAATCTATGCAATCAGTAAGAATCTCTTTTTCAATTTTTCTATCCAGCATACTGTATTTTATCTGATGACTAACAATATTGCATAAGCTTTCATAGTCTTTATATTCCTTATGATAACAGTTTGAAACTCCTATGTATCGTATCTTTCCTTCCTTTTGCAACGATAAAAGACAATCTACTGTCTCATCTATCGGAGTACTGGGATCTGGCCAATGCGTGTGGTAAATATCAATATAGTCTGTCTTAAGTCTCTGTAAACTAAATTCTATTTCCTTTCTAATTGTTTCTGGTTTTAAAGAACGATGCATTGTCACATTATCAATCTCATAAAACGGATTCCCCACATCACTCTGCCACCATACGCCACACTTGGTAGAGATAATAACTTTATCACGAATTCCTTTGATTGCCTTGCCCACTACTTCTTCACTATGTCCAAAATTATAACATGGTGCCGTATCAATTAAATTGATGCCTCTTTCTACGGATGCACGTATTGCTTTAATACTTTCAGCCTCATCGCTTTGTCCCCAATCACTTCCACTTCCAATGGCCCAAGTTCCCAGACCAATGCAAGAAACCTGTAAATTACTATTTCCCAATTTTCTATATATCATTGTTCTCGCTTTCTATTTTTCCTGATCTATACGACAGTACTGTTCCATTCTTTTTCTGATAAATGATGGCAAATTTTTTACAAACAGCTTTTGTGAAAGCTGCATTTTTCTCACTTCATCCTTACTTTTTAGCAATTCAAGATTGTTTAGTTTAAAGTACATGTAGTAAAATAATACATTTGCAGAAGCATGCAATGGATTATTTTTTTCTAACAGTTCCTTAAATTCTTTATCATCATTCCAATACTCAATCCGAACTTTTCTTTTCAATGGTCCATGCTCCTCATAAAACAAATGATTAACGAGGTGAATTCTTGTCCCATTAACATAGATTATTGAAATTCCTTTTCTTAGAGCAAAGTTTATTGCTTCATCAATTTTGTTAATAATAGGCTCTCCTTTGTCATTTAGGGACGTATTACACAGCATTGGTACACCGGTTCGTTCATAAAACTTATTCATTGCCTTGTACAAAAGACTACCTTCCTCAACCGTCTGTACCTGCAACCTTTCCTTTACCTTGTTCATGGAACAGATATCTGTCGGCAGATACAAATACTCCGTATCCCCGGTTTTATTCTGTACCTCGACAACCGCCACCGTTTCCTCGGATGCAACAAATGCCGGAAAGGTTTTCCCGTTATACACTTCCAGCATTTCAAAGCCATGCTCTACAAAGACTCCATAAGGCAGGACTTCCACCCGGTATAAAATGTCAAGACCGAATGTACAAAAAATATTATATAAAAATGTACAGTTAGTCTGTTTGTCTTAAATGATCTTTTAGCCTATATGATTTTCCTGATATGGGCACTACATGTGCATGATGTAATATTCTATCCATGATTGCATTTGCAACTACTGCATCATAAAATACTCCATCCCATTCATTAAAATTCATATTTGTGGTAAGTATTGTGCTTTTCTTTTCATAACGCATATCTATAAGCTGAAAGAATAGGTTTGAATCCTCTTTATTAATCGGCAGATACCCTAATTCATCTATGATAAGAAGACGATATTTACTAAAGTGTTTTAATCTTGCATCCAGGCGGTTTTCCAACTGTGCACGCTTTAATTGCTGCAATAAATCATTACATTTGATAAAGTATGTGCTTGCATGTTTTTTAGCAGCTGCAATACCTATAGATGTTGCAAGATGCGTTTTTCCAACGCCGCTGGGTCCTAAAAACACAATATTTTCATTCTTTTCCAGAAAACCAAGGCTTGCAAGTTCCCTCATTTCCTGTTCGTTTACACTTGGTTGAAATTCAAAATCATAATCCTTTAGTTCTTTTACAAAAGGAAATGCTGCAGCCTTTATCATAGATCTGGAGGCATTCTGTTCTTTGAAATCAACTTCATAACTGCTCAGTTTTAATAAACCTTCTGTAAACGATAATCCGTTTGTTGTCACAAAATCCCTTATTTCATCAAGATGTAGTTTCATCTGGGTTAATTTCAGCAGCTCCAGATTAGCAGTCAGCTGATTGTATGTACTATTACTCATAATCATAAACCTTTCCTATAATTTCTAGATTTTCTTTTGCCCTGTCCATTATATGCTCATCCCTGAAAATATGCGATTTTCTTGCAATTGCGGCATAATGCCCAGAAATATAATTCAATTTTTTTGAACTTAACTGATGAATGGTTATGAATTCTGTGTTACAATACACAAGTATATAACCATCATATACTTGTAATGAGACAATCCCATCAATGTACTCTGGTGGTACAGAGTATTGACAGCCTTTGTAATTAAACATGCTTGAATGATTGACTTTTACCGTATTTGTGGTGATTTGGTAAGGCTTTCTTATGTTATCAGCGGGCAGGCTGTTTAAGAAGGCCTTTTCTTTGTTATAATACATCAGCGGAATCCTTCCTGTTCCCTGGTTTACCTGTGTATTGACACGATTATTTATTCTTGTCACTAATTCGACTAATTCAATGTAATTCAATTTTCCATTATAAGCTCTTATTTCATCCAGTATTTTCATAGGTGCCTCAACTTTGGCTTTAGTATGCGGATGTCCGGCAATACAAGGCTGGACTTTAAAACCATAATCATCAGCGAACTGCTGGAATTTGTTATTAACTTTACCGGCATAATATTCTGTTCTGGCTTCATCCATAACAGTCTTCATGTTATCTGTAACTATTTCATCCGGAATACCACCAAGTGTTTCAAATGCATCATCAAGAAACGAAAAGAGTATATCCTGTGTTTTAGAAAGTGAAACCCTGTATACTCTGAATCTTGAATATGAAAGCAACAGGACAAAAATATTCACTTCTATAATTTCACCTGAAGAAAGAATAAACGGAATAGATTCCTTCCAATCAAGCTGAGCCTGTTTACCCATGGGAGTTTCATATCTGACAGTAACCTTATTGGTATTTGATGGTCTGCTTTTTCTGAAATATGAATCGAATTCAGGATATTTCCTGAGATAATGACAGAAGTTACAATAAACACCTTTAAAGCCATGATTATCAACCAGATATTGCCATAATACTTTTCTGTAGTAGAATACCTGCTGATTTTTATCTGATAATAACTCTGTAATAATGTCATAAAAAGGTGTAATACAGTCATCACAGTTTCTTGTTTCTGGCTTTGTATATCCATTTATATATTTATCAACAGTCCGCCTATCTACCTCCAATTCTCTAGCTATTTGACTTTTATTAATCTTCAATGTGCCATCCTCCAAAAATGGTTTTAACTTGTACAGGTCATTGACACTTTCTATTCTTATATCTGTTATGATTTGATGCTTTAGTATCATTATGAGTTCCTCCTTGCAACTCACATATCATAACATTTGTACATTCTTATTTAATATTTATTGTACATACTTAAGTATAACTTTATAGCCGCCGTCCATGCCTCAATGCGCAATGCCAAAATAGCCCTTATGTACTACGCACAGGCTGAAAGCATATTCCATAAATTTCTGGATAAAGAACATCCCGATTTGCTCATATGCAAGAATCAACGCGAGAATGTGATAGGGATGGATGGGCAGAAAGTGGATTTGCTTGAAATTGAAAACTTATAATACCTAAAAGAGGCTTGCATCTTATAAACCGATGTAAACCTCTTTTTTCAATCCATCCAGATGCTATATAGTTCTTTCTATAACTCTATCTGATACCTTGCACCACCAGCGATGTCTGTTATAATAAAATATTTTTCTCCAATATCCTTTGTCCAATTTTTTAATGGTGCAATTCTGTGCATAATACAAACACCATGTCCATGTCTACCACTCAAATACTCTTCATGAACTTCCGGTGGCAAAACTTTTCCTATGCAACCTTCTATATGATAATCAATAGCTCGTAATTTTTCTGGCGAAAATGTATATGCTTCTTTATACTCAAGTAAGATATTTTGTGCCTCAATTATCACTCTACGATAATCCCCTTCATACAACAAGTACGCCAATTCGACAACTGCAAGTTTCTCAAATCCATCTAAGACTAATGTTGCCGGATAATTAAACTTAATTGTTATTTGATAAAGTTTTGTATAAAAATCCTTAGTTATAGTCAATGCAATAAATCTTTTGTCCTCATTTTCCTGATCAAATGTAAGTCCTTTCGCCTTATTATATGCATTTGGTAAAAAACAAAGATTATCTATACAACAATTAGTACTATTATTATCCATATGATCAATAACAAAATCCTGTTCCTTCATGCTTTGACAAACTTCTTCGCCATACCACTTTTTCATTATATAAGCATGAAGATACCCTAGCTTTTGATTATAAATGTATCTTTCGTTATTCAAACCCCAAGTAGCATTCTGTATTTCTTCTTCATAATCGTCCCTTACCGTAGCACATGCCATATAATTCCATTCAGGTCTTGTTATATATATTTTATCCCCTGATATGCTAAAAGTATTTTTACTCATTGCATCATCCTTTCCATTTATACATTTAACTTACTAAAAACTCTTAGGCACATACTCATGCACTATGCCAGCTTAAATTTCTCAATAAGCGGAAAGATAATATTTACATATAATTCAATACTTTGATCTATTTTCTTCTCATCTAACCATCCATGCATTAAATTGTTTAAAGGACAAAACTGTAAAATTGATATATATTTCAGAAATGCCTCATTATTTATTTTCTCTTTATAATCTATAGCATACATCTCACAAATTGATCGTAAACCAAAATAATTATATAGAATACCTAAAGCAGATTTCAATGTTTCTAAGTTTGCCGGAAAGTCTTTTCGTTCAAACAAATCAATAGCATGTTGCTGTCTTTCATCGATATATTGCTTCACACTCTTTTTGCCAGAAATCGTATTTATTATCGAATCCATAGAAAAAGTGAAAGAATCATCAATATTTTCAACATTTAATAATTGCATCAATTCTACTTGTGATGCATGATATTCTGTAAAGCCAGACAAACCTGCATATCTTACTTTATCGCCTTTAACACATCTATACGAATCATATATATGTGTAAACTCATGAAATACTACATGTTTAGATAATTTAAGATTTGTACTGACAACAAGCGTATGTTTATTTGTTTGAGTTTGATAAGCAGCAAAAGCAACACTATCAAATCCGTAATTATCTGCAACATTCAAAGATACCTCTTTAAACTGCAACTCATATTTGGGGAACTGATTAGTTCCCATAAATTTTTTGTATTCCTCTTCATAAAGAGCAAGCTGTTGTTCTATTAATTTCAATATATACCTCCATTAATTAGTTTCTTGGACATATTTTTACACACTTACAACTTCTTCAAATACTCTTCCACATTCAGATAAGCCACATCTTCCAATGTCTCCACTCCTGCCTGAACAAGTGATGTTGTAGCACCACGATAAATCACGTATTTTCCAGTAATTGTACCGTATCTAAATTCAGTATCCTTACATTTTTGTTTATCTAACAAATGCTTGCACTGCTGTGGAACAACTTCTTTACTATGTTTAATTTCATAGATTTCACAAGTTCCCTCATCTGGATTAAACACCACCATATCGAATTCACCAATTGCAAACTGCAAGCGGAACACTTCACAATTCTTTTTAGAAAGCTTCGTTTCCAAAAGAACAATATCCTCCATCATTCTGCCTTTGATTTCATCTATTATTCTTTCAGTCACTCTCTTTCGCTCTTCAAGGGATAAGCCTCTGAACATATCATCCTGCATAAGCAATTTAACCAGCGCCTCTGCTTGGGAATAACGCATACCTGGCTGTGAAAATGCCGTTCTTGATTCTCTTCGATTATAATCAGACATCCATCTGCTTTCTATTTCCACAGTTAAGTCAAGCAAATCCAAGTATTCTTTTATTTCATAACGATGTGCATCTTGAATTTCAACCTTTTGTTCTTCCTTATCCTTGATTTCCAGCAAAGATTTCAGCATTTCATTCACTTTAAGAATATCAATACGATCGAGAATATCTGTCGGTTCTTCCCTATCCTTTCGCAAATTACTTGCTGAAATTCTCAAATCATTTGATTTAAAATCTCTGGTCAATACCTCCATCGTGAATCGATGGTTCATATCCTCTACAATTCTGTTAATTGCGTTTGTTAATTCATTTTTCTCATACAAATCCCGTAAAGAACGGAAATGACCTTCGTACTTATAATTCTTCAAAGAATGCTGAATGTTTCGTGCGATGGCACTGTCAACATACTCATCCGTGCTTTTCTTAGTGGCAAAAATCATATCATTATACTGCTTTCCACTAAGGCTCATTGTTCCGCCATATCGGATGAAATCATCAATACCTACAATCCCCAGCACTCTTTCAAACTCGCGATATGGAATGAATGTTGTATGACACATAATGCATCTGTCATATAGCTCCTCATCCTCTGTAAACATAAAACCTAAGGAATCTGTACCGGAAAGTACAATCTTCATGCCACTTGCCGCAAACACATCAGAAAACAATGCGGCACCTTCGATAAAATCGTTCAGCAGTGTAACCTCATCGATAAACACATATCGATAGCCTTTTTCTTCCAGAATCTTTAAATCTTGATTCACGTCATCCAAGGTCTTACTATCCTGTATTTGAATGAACACTGCTTTACTTCTCATTGATGCATCCATTTCAGATATCAACTGACGAATCAGTGTTGTTTTACCTGTTCTCCTAAGACCATACAGAATATACACTCTATCATGTATATCTCCATAAACATAATCATGAAGTTGCTGATAACATTCACGTTTCACCCACTTTGTCACTGGTTTTACAAAACGCTCTAGGTCCTCACCAATTCTTACCGTACATCGAAACAAAGAAGCTGGCTTTTCTTCATTTACTTCCTGATTATCTATGTCTTTTATTAAATGTTGAAGTTCTTTTCTTCTCTCAATTTGTCTGGAAAGTTGTTCTAACTCTTCATCTTTTGTCCTTCTGGTCCGTTGCTTTCCATCCTCGCGCCATTGGTAATAAGCATACTCTTTTCCACTTATCTTTTTATAAGTAATACCGCCTGTTGGCAATGTTTCAATCTCGGCAATAATCTTGCTATATTCTTCGTTAGTCATAAGCAACCCTCCTTACACGTCTATTTTAACTTTTTTAACTTTATTTGTAAAGTTAAAAGTTAAGATTATGATTTTTTCATATTATTGGCGAATTTATCCTACAATGATATAATGATTTCTGTTAAGAAATCTGCGAGGTTTGAACCACAATATGGGTCAAACCTCACTCAATCTTATCGAATACGAACACCTCTTTCATAACTTCTGTCTTTGTCCACATTCTGTAATTTCATCTCCGCCTTAATACAAGCATCCCGAAATCCATACTCAGAAAAATCTTTTCCATGCATATCTTTCAAAATAGCCCTCGCCTTTTTCTCTGCTATATCATCTACCTGTTTATTATTGCCGAATCCTTCACTGTTTAAGACACCTTCTGCACCTCTAAACAACTGTGCATACTCTAGAGTGATTCCTTCACATTCTTCTTTAATGCTACGATTACGCTCCGCCAAGGTATTACACAGACTCCAGTTCTTGTCATAAGCCTGCTGCTTTGCGTAAAGCTCACTTTCCGAACGGCAACCGGCTTTATCCAATATCCGCTCGTTTTCTTCCTCTATACGTTTTACCTCTATAGTAGCAGCTTCAATCTGCTCCTTATACATCATCTTCAAATCTTTTTGAAACAAGCCACATTTAGCTAATTCCTCTGTCCATTGATTGATATATAAAGACTTATCCACAATCCGTAATAAATTGGATTGATAAGTAATATATTCCGGATTCCTGTAACGATGCTCATAATCAAGATCCGAAATCTTATCCAGATTGTATTGAAATTCATATTGTAAACATATGAATCGTGATTTTAATTCTGCCAGTTCTTCCGTATAGTCAGGTTCTGATGATGTTGAAGTTTCATAAACCAATTTGTTTTCTCCTGCAACGAGATACTCATCTTCCAAAATCGCTTCAAACATTTCCGCTGCAGGTTCTTCCACCTCAACGATTTTCTCAAGTTCCTCTGCAGCAGTCGCTTCCACCGGTATCGCCACAAACGCTTGCTCCTTTGTAATCTCAAGCGTTTCCTCACGCATTGTCTCCTGCTCTGCCCTAAGTTTTTCTTCCTTGAGAACAATAATTTCCGCGATCCGATTTTCCAAAGCAACCTTATCATAATTTTCACCCAAGGACTTACCACGAATGGACTTCTTCATATGTGGCATCCGAAAAGATATAGTCTTATTGGTCTCACGAATCTGCCAGTCTTCTACATGCTCCAGATAATATATCATATGATCCAAAGATTATGCATGCTGTATCAACGCATCCAACCTTTCCCGAATCATATCTTTATCTGTCTTAAAATCAGGTTCTGCCTCCTTTCCACGTTTCTCTACCCAATAATTGTTACCATCAGAGCGAGCCAGCAAATCTACCTGATTGTAACCTTTTAGTATACACTCCCGCATTACCCAACGCTTTGCTGCGTGCATAAACTTGCCGGTGCTTTTATGTTTGCATCCCTGCCTGTATTCGCATGGCTTATCCTGTCAATGTTCTTTTTTGCCCTCATACTTTCTGACGGAATTAATTACAATGTGAACATGAACATTCCCGGTGCCATTATGACCGTCGGGATGCACCGCCAGAATTGCCTGATGCCCCAGCAGAAACTTCTCCACATATTGTTTTCCAAAATCCATTGCCTCTTGCACAGTAATGTTGTCTTCCGGTGCAAAACTAATGATATAATGATGTGCTTTCACATCCTTTGTGGCACTATTTTTGCCATAATACCGATTGACCTCAATACATTCTGCACCGAAGGTATCAACCTCGCAATTGATACCCTCGATTAAGAAATCATCACGCATTATAATTCGTCCCTTGGCATCCACCAAAGGCTTCATCGTATGCTCATCAAATTTGCAGGTGAGATACTCCACCGCCGCAGAATAATATCTGTTCTTTACCGGTATGTGCTTGATAATCGCCATTATGCACTCCTCCTGTGATGATACTTACCACAGCAGACATCTTCTACCTGTTTCAGCATCCGAAAACGCATATCATTCCAATCCTTTATCACTTCCTGCAAATCATAATATACCGAATAAACACTACCGCCAGCATTCAGATGATGAGCTATCTGATTTAGATTGGAACCAATCTTACCAAGCTCAGCCGAAATCTCCCTTAATACTGCCACATCTCCATACTGCGGTATCTTCCTGCTAAGAGCACACCTCCTGATATACTCCGACATACTGATGCCTGCCTTATTTGCTTTTTCTTGAATTTTAGCTTTCTCTTCTTGTGAAAGCCACATATTAAATTGAACTCCGTTTCTCGCCATATAAATCCTCCTCTAAATCTGCTTTATCTATCTTGTGCCGGATACGGCACTTGTCTTTCGCCGTCGCTTACGCTCCTCCCTCCGGTTATACGCTCACTCCCCTAAGGTCGTTCACAAATACGCACGCTAACGCTTGCGAATACGCTCCATTTAAGTTGCGAATAGTAGAGCAAGTTCCTGTATTCGATTGTCCCAGTCCGTAATTCTATCCGGCTCTGTCTTTTCCCGATAAAGGCTTTTTATTCCTTCCCGGAAAATGTCAGATTCCGTTGCATACTCACCTGATGCCAGCAAATATTCAAACATCCGGATTACTTCCTTCTGTGCATAATCCTTATTGCTCAGCCTGACGGTCCAGCGACATCCGTCTTTTGTTCTCTGCATTATACCGACCTACCTTTTATTCATCTGATGGGTTGCCAGAAGCTCATAGCTCTTTGCATTCAGTCTGATATCCTCAAGATAAGCTGCATTTTCTCTTGCGTTTCCAAATCTTCTCATAATTGTTGCTCCGCCACCCACATAAAGAATATTAGAATAAGCAAGGTCAAATCCGCTCTCATCAAGCATACCTTCTATATCCGTTGCAAATGCTTTCATTTTTGATACGATAATCTTCTCTACCTCCTCAGGAATTACCACATCCTTACCAAGTATGAAATTCTGTACCACACTTTCGGGAATCCTTCCGCCTGTTGCCTCCGCAACATCTGCGTTGATTTCCTGAAATAGTGTAATTATGGAATTGGGTATAGTGACGCATTTATCCGGTTGTACCTTTCTCTCATCAATACAGATGATATCCTTTGTCCAGGAACCTATATCCACCACAACATATCGCCCATGCATGCTGCCGATACGGTCTGCCACCGCCGCAAAACACTGTGGAAAACAATATACATCTTCAATGGTTATGACATAATCCTCCTCTTCGAACTCGATAAAATACGGACCACTTTGCTTTAAATATGCCACCAGCTTCGCCTGCTCCTTCCCGAATCTCTTAAAAGGAACTCCCACACCCAGCACTACACGCAAGGTACGTGGCAATTCTCTGGTTTTAATTTCCTTGGCAACAGCTACTAATGTCAAAAGGAAGAAATCCTCATCCGCTGCCTTATCCTCTTGAACTGTCTTACGCTCTCCACCAATGCAATAGTAACTGCCATCATAATAAAAACTGTTCTCTGCTACCGGCGGTCTGCCATTACACCTCACCACGCCGTTACTAAAAATGTGATGCTTGGTTTTCATAAGTGAAAACCCGTGGTCAATGCCGATTACAACCGGCTTGTCCTGTGAATTGTTTTCTTTGTACATACTCTATACCTGCCTTTCTGCCCATCGGGCGTTTTGTTTTGTAGGTATAGAATATAAAAAATCCACCCAACCTACATTGAATGTAAATTGAGTGGAAATTGAGAGAAAATTGAATTCATAATTTACATTATGAGAAGTTTCAGGATGGAAGCATGAAATGTATTGAGGATGAGATACCGTTTGATGTGCCAGAAGGGTGGGAGTGGTGTAGACTGTTACCATTGACAATAAAAATAGGTGCAGGTAGCACTCCAACTGGTGGTGCTGCTGTTTACAGTACATCGGGAATCAAATTTATACGTTCGCAAAATGTATATGATGACGGACTTATATTGACTGATGTTGCGTATATTTCAGAAGAAATAAATCAAAAAAAATCAGGAAGCATTGTTAAGCCTAAAGATATTCTTTTAAATATCACAGGTGGTTCTATCGGAAGATGTGCATTAGTTCCAGATGACTTTGATATTGCAAATGTAAATCAGCATGTAATTATTATTAGATTGGTAAATCCTGAATTACGAAAATATCTCCACGATGTTATTACCTCTCCGTATATTCAAGAGCAAATACTATCAAGGCAGGTTGGTTCAGGAAGAGGTGGGTTAAGTGCAGAAACATTATCCACTTTTCTTATACCTTTACCCCCTATGAATGAGCAAGTTTCTATCATAAAGAAACTACAAGACTGTATTTCATATACTTTAACAATAGCAGATGCACAAAGAAGTGTTTCGGATTTGGTATCGGCAACTAAATCAAAAATCCTCGACCTTGCTATCCGTGGTAAACTTGTTCCGCCAGACCCGAATGATGAGCCGGCATCTGTACTTTTAGAACGTATTTGTGCAGAGAAGGAGGAACTGATAAAGCAGGGCAAAATCAAGCGTGATAAGAAGGAATCTATTATCTTTCGAGGTGATGATAACTCTTATTATGGAATACATTTGCCAGATAATTGGAATTGGGCATCTCTCAGAGAAATTACACTTTCGATTAGTGATGGTTCTCATAATCCACCACCAAATAATGGTAGTGGCATCCCTTTGTTAAGTGCTGCAAATATAAATGATAATTCTATTTTAATGAACGAAATATCACGATGGATTACAAACGAAGAATGGAAAATTGAAAATCAACGTACTAATATTGAAGTTGGCGATGTATTGCTTACTATTGTTGGCAGTATTGGTCGAAGTGCAGTAGTTCAGAACAACAATCATTTTGCATTACAAAGGAGTGTTGCAGTTATTAAACCATGCTTAATAAATCCTTTATATTTGATGCACATTGTCCAATCTCCTCAAATTCAAAAATGGCTCACTGACAATAGTAAAGGGACAGCTCAAAAAGGAATATATCTTAATGCACTTTCTCTTATGATCATTCCAATCCCACCATTAGCAGAACAAGCAAGAATTGTCGAGCATATTCATATTGCATATAAACAGCTTGATTTGATTTCAAATGCATTACTTTAGGAAACAGCCGCCCTTATTTGAGGACGGCTTAATATTTTTACCAGGTTACTATTTTATCTACAAGTTCCTGTTGTTCGCTGGCAGTACGGCGAAGGTAAATGCGTGTTGTTTCAATGCTCTCATGCCCCATAAGGTCGGCAAGTAAAGCAATATCATTGTACTTTTCAAGGAAGTTCTTTGCGTATCTGTGACGGAATGAATGCGGGTAAACCACCTTTTTATCAAGTCCGTATTTCTCGGCATAGTTTTTAAGTTGCTGAGAAATTCCTCTTGTGGTAATTCTTTCTCCATATCTGTTAAGAAACAAATAGCCAGAGGAACGGTGCGATTCCTCCAGCCATTCAAGAGTTTCTATTTTTAACTTTTGTGGTATATATAATCGTCGTAGTTTACCACCTTTTGTGTATAGGTCAAAATATCCAATTTCTATATGCTCAATCTTAATTTGAATCAGCTCGCTTACTCTTGCCCCTGTAGCTGCTAAATACCAAACTACAAAATACCATTCCATATTACTATCCTTTTTGAGCTGCTTCTTAAGAAAATTGTAATCTGCATTGCTGATAACATTTTCTAAGAAGTTTTTTTGCTGCACTTTTACAGCTTTTAGCTGTAAGTGCTGTTCTTCTAAATATTCCAAATACTTGTTTATTGCCTGTATACGTAGATTTACCGTTTTAGGCTTAAAGAATTCCATCAAATACCCTTTATAGGCAAGCAGATTTTCTTTGCTAACAACATCGTAATTCGCATTGAAATAATTCACTGTCCATAGATACGATGTTATCGTATTTTCTGATAAATTTTCCTTTCTCAAGTATTCTTCAAATGTTATTTTTGTCTCCATAAAAAGACACCTCCGATATAATATTTTTGCGAGAAATTCGCTCTAATATTATATCGAAGATGTTTACACTCCTCTTATTATGATAAGATTGATGGTGAGGTGTCTTGCATTGATGAAGAAATACCATATGATATTCCAGATACTTGGACATGGATGCGTTTAGAAAATTGCTGTGTTAAAGAAATTCGTCGAGGAAAATCTCCAAAATATGCAGAAATCAGCAATGTTATTGTATTTGCTCAGAAATGCAACACCAAATACAACGTCATAGATATTAGTTTGGCTCAATATCTTGACGAGACCACAATAAAACGTTATCCGACTGATGAACATATGCAAGATGGAGATATAGTAATTAACTTAACCGGAGCAGGTACTCTTGGACGAGTCGGAATTTATAGAAATACCGATAATACTACAGTTCTCTTAATTGTTCCTGATTCCCATGTTACGGTAATTCGTAGCTTTAGATGCATCAGCTCACATTACCTATATGCTTTCATGAAGGCACATCAAACCGAACTTGAAAAGAAAGGCGAAGGATCAACAAATCAAAAGGAATTAAAGCCATTTACATTAAAAGAAATGCTTATCGCAGTTCCTCCGTTATCTGAACAGAAACGCATTGATAAATCTATAAATGTTGCATTTAGCCACCTAGCTATAATCGAAAAGTGCCTCAATTGAGGCTCTTCTCAATATGCTCTATTGCTGAAAAAGTTACTTTGAGCTTGTTGCAAATATTTTCTTGCTCTTTGGTTGGTGGAATAGGTATAACCAAGTTAAGAATATCTCCACGAGATATTCCCGGAATAAGTCCCTTGGCAGCTTGTTTGATTTTCGTCATTGAATATTCAATGCATAATGCCAGAAAATCAACATTAAGGCTATAGATATTGCGAATAGCCATAATTTGACGTGCAATGTGAGCTTCCCCAAAGTTATTATGTGCGATTTCCCCGATAGTTCCTTTGCAAGTCAGAAGTAAGTCTCCCCTCCGAGTAATAACTTGCGGAACGGGAGTCCAACGAACTAAGCTAATATGACCATTTTTAAAATTGCTTGCACCTGTAATATATGGAATTCCATCATTTTTATCGTTATATTCTGATGGAGACAAATCTCTTCCAGATATGAGTTCCCATGCAGTATTTAGACGAATAAAAGCCCAACCTTCTGGTAATTCAAATGGGATTTTTTCATCAATGCAATTTACGTTATTGCCCACCTTCTCATAATAAGAGTTATCATCACCTTTAAAGATAACAGATTCCTTCTTATTACGCTTGATTTTGCCTTGATTGATAAGTTCTTCTTTTTCGGCTCGTATGCGTTCAAGAAGAACAGAAGCCGGCTCGTCATTCGGGTCTTGAGGTATAAGCTTGCCACGGATAGCAAGGTCGAGGATTTTAGATTTTGCTTTTTTTACAGAAGCTGTAAGTTCATTTTTAAGGACATCTATGTTGCGAATCTTATTAATACTATCAGCAAGAATGGATACTATTCTCTGTTGTTCTTCTACAGGTGGAACGGGAACTAAATATGTTCTCAAAAAATTTAGAGAAACAAATGGTTGTAATCCTCCAGAGGGCTTGTTTTTCATATCTTCTTGTGCATAATCAAGAAAATACATTACAAAATGATTGCTTAAATTCTTACTAAATGTAAACTTGAATAAAGCAACATTCTTTATTGAAATCAAAATATCTTCAGTAACCATAGATGGATTCCCAATTGTTCCAATCATTGCAAATAGGATATCACCAATATTTACACCGGAGCGTTCATTTATACTGATAGCATCTTTTTCTGATATATATTTTACATTGCTATAATCAATACCACCTTTAACAAGATTTTTACTGGTGATCAATGGTATTCCCTTATCCACATATGTTGGAGTATCATGTGTTCCATCACGAACATCTACTATAGAATTCAACCTACACCACTCCCACCCTTCTGGCACATCAAATGGTATCTCATCTTCGATACATTTCATACTTCCATCCTGAAACTTCTCATAATGTAAATTATCCTCACCCACAAAGATAATTGTATCGTTCTTAATATCCTTAGCCTTCAGTTTTCCTTCTTTTACCATCTGCTTTTTCTGCTCACGGATACGCTCCAGTAATACAGATGCAGGTTCATCACTCGGATCTTGTGGAACTAATTTACCATGAATAGCAAGGTCAAGAATTTTTTGTCTTAATGCTTTTGTATCCATTATTCTTCCACCTCTCCTATAAGTGCTTCAAGCTCGTTTACAGCCTTAGATATATTTGCTGATTTTTCTTTTATCTGTTCCAACAACTCTGCCAGAGTATAATCATATGCTCCGGTATCACTCTTCATCCAAGTAATATCAAGGCTTGTCTTATCTCTTGCCAAAATTTCTTCATAAGTAAACTTTCTCCATCTGCCATTCGGATTTTCTTCACTATATGTTTCTTTACGGGCTGATAAATCACCATCCGCATAACAAGCTACGAAGTCATCAAAATCCTCTTTTTTCAGTGGATTGGTCTTACCAAAAGAAGGCATATCATTTCTAAGGTCATAAATCCATACTTCTTTTGTATTATCCTTATCGGTCTTTCCTCTTGTGAAGAAAAGCACATTTGTTTTTACACCCTGAGCATAGAAAATACCTGTAGGAAGTCTAAGGATTGTGTGTAAATTACATTTTTCCATCAAGTCCTTACGAATACGCTCTCCATCACCATCTGCGAATAAAACATTATCTGGAAGAACAACCGCGGCTCTTGCCTTACCATCAGTATTTAAACTTCTGTAAATATGTTGTAAGAAGTTTAACTGCTTATTGCTTGTAGGGAAAGTGAAGTCATCTCTGGTTGCTCGTTCTCCACCTTTCTTTGTTCCAAATGGCGGATTTGTAAGTACCACATCATACCCTTTCATATCCTTACCTGCATTAGATAAAGTATCTGCAAGCTTTATCTCGCCTTCGATGTCATGCAACATTGCATTCATCAATGCAAGTCTGTGAGTATCATGAACCAACTCACTTCCGGTAAATGCCTCTTCTCTTTCAAATTTTGCTGTATCAGCATCCAGTTCAAATAAATCATCTGTATTTTCACGCACATACTGACTGGCTGAAATCATAAATCCAAATGTACCACAAGCCGGGTCATTACAACGCTCACCTGGTTGAGGTTTAACCAACCTTGTCATTACATCTATAAGAACCCTCGGTGTAAAATACTGACCTGCACCAGATTTCTTTTCATTCGCATTTTTCTCTAATAAACCTTCATAGAGATTTCCCAATCCCTCTTCACGAGCAGAAAACCAATCGAGCCCATCAATAGTTGTAATAATCTTCTCAAGATTTTTAGGCTCATCTATATTAGTTGCTGAACCCTGATAAATCTCACGCACACGTCCGGTACAATTCTCGCCGAGATGATTTAATAACTCTTTATAAAACTTTTTCAGTTCTACACCACTTTTAGCTTTCAGAACATCCCAGCGATATCCTTCCGGAATCTGAGATTCTGCTCCTGTTTCTTTTGCCATTTTTAAGAACAATATATATGTAAGCTCCGTTACATATTGATGATATGTTATACCATCATCTCTTAAAACATTACAGAGATTCCATAGCTTTGATACTATTTCCTGTGTTGTCATGCAGTTCTTCCTCCATCATCGTACAGATACTCATTGAGTTCTATAACAACGCTTTCTAATTTATTTCCAAATACTTTATTTATCTTTGCAAAGCCACCTTGTGACTTAAAACGGCTATCTTCATCAAAAACCTGCACATTAAGTACCGCTTCATTCAAAAGATAATCTTCCATACGCTTAATCCAGTTTTGTTCCTGCATAGTAAAGGTATGTGCCTTACGCAATCTATCGACAGCTTTCCTGATTCTTGCCTCGTGGCTAATTAGCACAGAACCAATTGCATAGCGGCGAATTAAGCTGATAATGTCTGCTGCCATCTCCTCATTTGTAAGCTGAGAAATAGCAGTATTCAATTGTTGCACTGTATAGCCTTCTCTATCCAAAGTAAGCAACAGAGATTTCAAACTGTCTCGTGTAAGTTCGCGCGGTCTTGTACATATAATTTTCAAAGCTGCAATTTCATTAATGTTCGTCTGCACATAATTTGAGAATGCATCCAAATAATCTTCTGGCCTGGCATCCTGATTTCCATAACCTCTTGTATGACTAATCAATTCATCTTCTTTATCTGAAATTACAACAGGTCTGCCACCATTTGTTTTGCTCTCTTGTAGCATTTTGAACAAATCATAATATGCAAGCAGACGTTTCTTTGCATCTTCCAGCTTTCTATTTTGTAAATCCACAACAAACTGTGTCGGATCCATACCACCAGACATATCAATAAAGTGTTCCATTGTTTTTGAATCAATATTCTTCTTTTTACGCTGTAATTTTGCAATTACCTGATTAATCTGATTCTGTACATGAGCCTCATCTTCCATCCCCTGCAAACTATCCAACAACTGTGTAAATGTTGTAGCCGGATTAGCCACTACCGGTTTCATAGTGCTTACATCTTCAAGTGCATCATATACACCAACAGGGTCATATATTTCAAAGTGTGTTTTATGAATTTCCTTACATAAACGCGTTGCTCTTCCCAACATCTGTTCAAAAAGAATTCGTGATTTTACCCGTCTCATAAATACAAGTGTAGATATGGACGGAACATCAATACCTGTCGTTAGCAAATCCACAGTAACCACTATTGATGGATAATCCTCATTCTTAAATCTCTTAATAGCTTCCTGTATTTTCTTTTTATTTCCATTTGCAACACTACCGGTAATTTTCATAATAGCATCATTGTCTACACCATACTGCGTATATATGTCTTTGAGAATTGAAACTATCAAATCTGCATGATCATCATTTACCGCATAAATCAAAGTCTTTCCCTGTTCTCTCGGAGATTCCGGGTCTATATTCTTTGCAATTTCTTCCAAAACAGCTCTATTAAAAGGTTCTGTAATGACCTGTCTGTTAAATGAATCCACATCAAAATCCAATTCATCATCAATAAGTTCACTGTTAGTAATTTCTCCCGTAACAGGATCATATATTGTCACAGTTTCTCCTTGTTTATAATGAATGCCCTCCGAACTCAATTTTGTTTTTAATTCATGTGGAGCGTCATGGTCTACAAGGTATCCCTCAATAACCGCTTCTCTATAAGTATACTTAAACACCGGCTGACCAAATATCTCTGTTGTCTGCAATGCTGGTGTGGCTGTAAGTGCAATTTTAATGGCATTAAAATATTCTATAACAGCTCTGTATTTACTTTGATATTCTCTCTGATCTCTGTAAAGAACTTCATCCTCACACATTTCCTTATCAAGGATGTATCCTCTATGTGCTTCGTCTATTATGAGTAAATCATAATCTGACACAGCAGGCATAGTTTCACCATTATTGTACATAATGCGCTTAACCATTCCCTGTACTGTTGATATATGAATTCTTGTCTCTTTATCAATAGTTTTATCTTCTAAGCCCTTAATATTGTAAATATCATCAAGCGTTAAAAGATCTTCCATCTTTACTTCTTCGAATACATCCTGTGCTTGTTCGCCTAAAGCGGTACGGTCAACAAGGAACAAAATACGACGGAAACGTTCTGTTTTTAAAAAACGATAAATCATACCCAATACCGTTCTTGTTTTGCCCGTACCTGTTGCCATTGCCAGCAATGCAGTCTGTTTTCCGCTAATTACAGCTTCCTCTGCCGCCTTAATTGCATTTAACTGATATGGTCTTAAATTTAACCCGTCCTTGTCTGTAAGTAAATCATACGGCATCTCTTTTAGTTCCTTATTTCTACTATCAACATCAGCCGCAAGAAGTTCTTCCATTCCATCAGGGCTCATCCAACCATGTAATGCCATAGGTGAATTATCCGGTTTTCTTAAATCCAAAAACCAAATACCGGATTTTGTTCTATACTGTTCCAAATATGGTCTGCCATTTGTAGCAAACGTAAACGGAACCTTAAACTCTCCCCATTTACCTATAACATACTTTTCATCCTCTTCTCGGATGCATCTCGGATAATCTTTCCCCTGATAATCAATAACAGAAGGTATATCCTTATGAATTGCTTTTGCTTCTATAATGCCCATTAATTTTTCACCAATAAAAAGCGCATAATCCGCATAACCACGATTACCAACTGTTGAATTGGTAGGATATTCTGCGATAGCAAGTTTTCTTCCCTTTGTGGGTCTTACACCCTTAGAATATCGAATATTTTCTGTATCCGCTTCCCAACCTACCATTCGTAACTGTTCATCAATTATAAAGCGAGTTTCGGCTTCCGTCTTAGGTCTCTGATTATCAACCTTATATGCCTGCTTTTTACGTTCCTCTTGAGCAACTTTCGGGGCATTTGCTGCATTTTCTTCAGCCTGCTTTGCAAGTTCTGCTTCTTTCTTTTCTTCTGCAGTCTTATCAATAGCAACTACCATTACACTTTCTTCCGGCATGACATAATCCTTATGGATATAACTCCAATCTCCATAAGTCTGCATAAACCACTCACACATACCATATGCCATAGGTAAGAAATTCTTACCATCTGTTACAGAAGAATAGTTCTCATGCACAGCCTTATTTCGAACCTTTCGAAGTCCGTGCAATATGGTAGCCAAATCTCTTGTTAATAAACCTTCTCTGACTAAAGTATCTATTCTGGCCACAGCAGTATTATCCTGTGGCGACGCAATTCTATCATATGTAAACATCAGATTTACAATAGTTTCGCCTATCATACCCAATTTCATAAGGCATGAATTGGAATCCGAATAACAGTACTTTTCTGCAAGTTCTCCAAAATTTGCAAGTACAGGAAAATCTTTTTCCAAAAATTCAAAATTTGAAACCATAGCTACCTCCTATCCTTCATTTAACTTCCTGATAATTTTTATTATCGGAAGTTGGTGTTCAAAAAATTTACAGCCTCTCATAATACTTCTGTATCAACGCTGCCATCATTTTACGTCTTTCAGTTAAAAATTCATCATAGTTCTCAACTGTCATATTCATAATATTTTGTGGAATACAGTTTTCTTCAAGATTTGTCGCAAGCAAGTCTTTATCTGCAATATTTCCAAGCACGATATTTCCACCTTCACACTGATTCAAAACCTTTCCAAAATATACATTCGGTGCATCATCACTAATTGCTTTATTCACCTGTGTGTCAAGGTATATGTAGTTCGCAACTTGATTATATTTCGTCTTATTATTCACGCCATTATTTTTCAGATAGCTACGAGGGAATATATGATGCACATCTCCAGAAATAGTAATCAAATCCGCAACTTTCGTACCATTCATCAACATGGAATTACAGTTCATATTAATCTGTGCTGCTAAAAATGTATTAAACGCCGGACTGTTAACAGATGATGTTTCCAAATTCTGAGGCAATGTAACTGTCCAGAAAGTTTCTGAAAGTGCTGATGCTTCAACATCTGCTAAAAATGTTATAAATCCTTTCTCACCAATAGTTCTCATATCACGGTCCATCTGTGTTTCCGGTGAACCAATATATCTTGAAGTCAAGGTTGAAAGAACAAACCATTTCTGCACATATCTCTTTATCTGTGCATTCGGAATTGCAGGGTCATCCAATAACATCAAATACAATGTATATGCGAAGTCCAAAGTCATCCTTGAATTAAGAAGCTTACTCGATACATATCCGGTGCCCTTAATCGCCATAACAAACTGCGAAAAATTGTACTGATTGATAAAATTCATAATACCGGCATCCAATTTTCCATAGGACTCTTCCACGATATCTTCTCTAAATTCCTTCGTAACAAAATCACGTCCCGAAAGCAAGCTAACCAAATCTGCCAATTTACCTCTTCTAAACTGATGCATAAATGATACTCTAAGCATATCGCCATAATCCGGATTGTAAATATCATCATAGTCTTTTGCCAACCATTTAATTTTATCTGCATATTTCGATGCTTGAAATTCTGCATCATGTGTTAGCTGTGAATAGAAATCAGGTTTTACAGCTAAATGGCAGAAATAATCCACAGTCTTTCTCATGAGGCTACCTGAATGAATTGTATCTGCTGCCATTTTAGACATTACGAAGTCCGACTGGCTAAGAGCTGTACCTTTAGAATTAATACGGATAAAGATTTCTGTAACTTCGTCAATATCCAAAGCCGCATCCAATTCAATAACACCTATCTGACGATTGGCAATTCCCTTCAATGCAGTTACAGCCTTATTCACTTCATTGGGTTTAATACCTTCATTCACTTCGCAATATTTCATAGCAAAATCAAAAGAATCAAATTCTGTATCAAACACAACCGAAATATCCGGTATCCAGCGTTTATCCTTTAAATGAGATGCATCCTGCACAGCAAATTTTTTTGTCTCATCATCCGTCAACGGATTAAACGCTATCTTTATTCTGTCCTTGTTAAAATCATCATCTAAAACTTCTTTTCCGGCAATGGCAGCCATTAATGCAGTAACTCTTTGTTGACCATCAATCAGCACTTTCTTTCCGTTTGCTTTACCGCCATCCTTTGTCTTAACATCAGGATTTTTCCAAGTGATAATATATCCGGTTGGATAACCATTGTACAATGAGTCAATTAAATCTCTTACCTGACTTCTCTTCCACACAAATGGTCTCTGAATTTCAGGAATAACAAAATCCTCTGCATCAATCAAACCAAGGATTGCACTAACTGAGTATTGCATTAATGTAAACTTTTCACCTGTCATATGTAACCTTCCTTCTTCTATATCAACTTGCATTCCTTTTCTTCCAATCCCAGAAAATATGTATCATTCTTCTCAAATGTAACAACATAAATATGTCTCTTAACTTCTTCAACATCTGCTTCTATTATATTTTTATGCCTTATGCATGCTTGAACAAATTGTTTTTTAATACTTTCTTCATTCTCGCAACCATATTTATATATTATCAATTCAGCTCCATTTTTGCTAATACATTCGAATATCTGATCCAGCCACCATCCATCAGTTTTAGAGACAGACATACCATACATTATAAATAGCTTTGTATCTTCAAAGTATGATTTATATCTCACATCATATCTTGACCAATATGATTTAATTAATCGTTTCTCTTTTGATGTTCCTTTATTAAAATCAGGTATATCTACTCCAAATAAAATTGACCTTGGAACATCCTGAATTCCATGTGGATGGATAACATCTGTCACCAAATAAGAAGAATATCTCGTAGGATTTGATGTTAATACCGTTTCTGGATAGAACTCAAAATGTCGATCTGCATTTCTATATGTATGAGGGTCAAATTGTCCCTTATCTAAATACATGTAATTATCCAGCAGCGATGTATAACAAAAATCCACAAAAAGAAAGTTGTATAAATCATAGTGGTTCGTTGTTGTTGGAAACTTTATATCACAAGTATCTGGCAAATCTTTCATAAAGTGAGATAAACTTTGAATTGCCAATGCCTTCTCTTTTACATCTGCATTCATTTTCAGCAATACCGAAGAATCCACTAAATCATTCAAAAAACGTGTAAAATACGCTTGAAATTCATCTACACATTTTTCTATCTCAGCTATTTCCACAGTTCTATCTTCTAACAGCTTACTAATTGTTTCCTCAAAATCACTCCAATTTTCTCTACTATTTAATAAATCTTCTGTCATTCTTTTAAATAAAATATTATTCTCATCACATAATCGAAAATATTTAAGGTATTCATAAAAATCATTGTAGGTTGATGTCTTCCCCGGCAAACTGCCTGTATTATACTTATTCAACATCGCAACATCAAACCCATTCCCAACTAAAGCCATAATATTATGCTGTTCCCTTAACACATCAAATGTCTCTCTGTCATACTTTTTAAACATTATCAAAACCTCCTTTGTAAAGATTCAATTAACACCACATATAACCTTTTGCTATATCTCTTGACGTACTTCCTATTCCCCTCTTTATAATCGTTTTACACACAAGAATTCCCTTTTTGTAACTGCTAAATCAATACTCTATAACATCATCTATTTTACAATCTAGTGCTTTACATATCTTAACCAAAATCTCCACACGTACATCTTCATTTCTGCCAAGCTTCGCCATGGCATTTGTACTGATTTTAGCCTCTCTTATAAGTTCTGTTTTCATCATTCCGCGCTCATTTAAGATGCCCCATAATTTATCATAATTAACCGCCATTTTAATCCTCCAATTTCGATGAACAATCTGACTTTTATACTGCATAATATTATAGCACTTTTTGTCGTGTTTCTCAATCAGAAATTGAAGTTTGCAATTTGCAAAATATGCATCAGCTACACTTCCACATTTTCATTATACCAAACCCACCTGGCCAATAATCCTCCCACAAAAAAAGCCGGTCAGATTGCTCCAACCGACATTTCTATTATTGTTCTAATTTAACTCATTCCACACATCCACATAATCCTGCAATCCGCCCGGACGCATCGCCATGCCTACATATCCTGCTGGCTCTTCTCTTGCGAACCTGGCAAGAATTCCTGCATCCTCAGGCTCATCAAATACCACCTGAGTCTCTGCCTTTTTACAATCTATTACCAGTTGCTTTCCATCCATGTCCGTTACGACAACAGCATCTTTTTCGCTGTCGTAAAAGCATATGTTATACACCATTTTCACCGCTCCTTTTTTGACTTGGCAAATGTTTATCTGCCATTTGATTTTTTCATCATAGCCCGGCTTCCATTTTCACTTAAAAAATCATCCGAAATTGGTGTCGTAAACCTGTCGTAATGCAAATTCACTATACAAAAAACTCAGTATTTATAAGGCTTTACGGAATAAGGAAGGTAATGCCGTGGCAGATGAAAAGTACTTTAATCATTATTTTATTTCTCCTTGTTTTGCCCCGGAATGCCCTGTTTTACAAGGGATTCTGGAGTTCGTGTAGTTTACTCTGAAATTACAGATTGTGGCAAATCAGCGCAGACCCCTGCAAGTTGTTACTACCTGTTAGTAGTAAAATTAGTAGTAAAAGGGAAATTCTTACTACTAAAGGTTTTGCCGTTCCTTCTGCATCTGCTCAAATACTTCATCCCATTCTTTCTCGTCACGCCACTCATCATTTTCTGATATTACTGCTTTTCCGTCATCATTATACTTGGTGTTATCTGGCACCATTTTATAAGATTTTTCACTGTATTGAGTCATTATCTTTTTGTCCTAGTATGTCTTAGTTCCTAATATTTCGTGGTAATCTTGGTTTTGCTCTAGAATCATTGTATAATCCATTTATCCCTTGCATAATCTGAATTACAAATTATAACTTATCTTCTGGTATTTTTTCGAGTCCCATTATTGCTCTCTGTCTTAACGCCGTCATATGTCATAGCTCCTTTAAATTTTAGGATAAAATTGATGTTTCTTCTTATTTATATTATTCATCCCCGCCTCCCTTATTTTGTTGTTATCATTTCATCATTACAACTATATTTACTTAAACTATATTTTTATTTATCAGTCTGTTCACTTACAGTACCTAAATCCTTATATAGAGCATCCATTTTACTCTTTACCACATTATCTGCTCTAACCTTAATGTACCAGTCATGTTCAGCAGCTTACACCATCAAATCCAAACCTAATCATAAGATAAATATTTTTTACTTAGTCTGCAATACGCAAGCATTCTTTTTCTCATACTATAATAATGTTCATCGCGTGGCTCAATCTTAGGTCTGTTTCCACGCACTATCTCATCAACTGGCAGCTGAAACAAATTACTCAATGCATATAAATTGTCAATCGACGGCACATTAGCACCGTTCATCCAGCGGTATATGCTCTGCAGACATCCGAGTCCAAGATACTTTTTCACATCTTTTACAGTCAATCCCTGATTTTGCATTATTCTTCTTATATTATTGCCGGTTTCAATATTATCAATTACAGGTACCATATCACATCTTCCTTTCCTAAATACTTTTTTCGCATTATTTTTATAAATACTATTATAAATATACTATAAACAATAGTCAAGTATTTGTCATTGGACTTGTAATTCAATAACTTATATAAATCAATCCCACAAAGCATAAAAATGTTCTTTTAATAAATCAATCGCATCATCCTTGCATTTATTTCTGTACTCTTCCAACTTTTTTTCTTCTGCAAAATATTTTTCTGATATTTCCTTATATTGTGGAAGTTCATCCATAAAATGTCCCGTCCTTACCCTGAACTTTTTATCATTTTCCAACTCAGCTTCTGTCCTTAATTTATCTCCCAATATGCCGTATTTTTCTGTAAATTCTTCAAATGCCTTGTCATACTCATCATAATATGGATTTATTCTTTTACATGTCTCTTCGTTAGATTCTCTCCATAAAAAAATCATACTATCCAATATCTTATCCCACTCATCATGGCATGTATCATTAACTAAAATTCCCTCTTCATTCGTATAATTTTCCCCAAGATATGATGGCGAACCATTTCTGTTATCCTTTAAATCCTGTAGCATATCAGGAACCAACCGTTGCAGATAACCATCCATATTCCAGACGTCACACTCCGCATAACCTCTGACTATACGCTGACAACTCCATTTTATACATCTTTTTAAATACTTTAATATTTCCTGCATTTTAAATTTTTTACCCAAAGCACAACGGCGAAATTCTTCTTTATCCCAGACATTATTTACATAATATTTTTTATTACTCATTTTACACCTTCAATCTAATTACCATTACTATATTTTTCAAATTTATGCACAATTGTTATTTTCCATAAATTTAATTTTAACGCAAAAATATCCCCGTCAACGACGAGGATATCTTCAATACTGGTATGTAACACTTTGCTTAGAATAAGAAAATTATCTATACTTGGAAGTGACCGCCCTGAAATCCATTTATATATGGCTTGAGGATTTTCAAATCCCATAAATTTCTGAATATCTTTCACGGTATATCCATTTTTCTTTAACAATTCCCTAATTCTTTCACCAGTTGCTTTTTGTTGAATAGATAAATAAACAGGCTGCATTTCTGTTCCTCCTTAATCTATCCCGAACTATTTTAATTTTAACATCCAACGGCTAAATTTTCCATAATTGTTTCATATATATTCTTGCAAAAATTCTGATACTCATTTCCAAACCTCCATTTCTTTAACACATTACATATTTTATAGTATGATATGTAATATGTCATTGAACCGGTGGTTTAAAATAAGTAACTATTACTTTATTCTGATTTTGCTTTATGTGGAAATAATATTTCAATAAAATCCTGCATAAAATAAACTTCCTCTCGTGCATTTAAAATATTATTTATTAAAATAATAAGTAAAACGGTCGCAACTATAATCAGTGAAATTAAATCTACACATTCATTATATATATCCATATATATTGTCATTACAGTAAATTCAAGCGGAATAACAACTATTTCAAGCATATCTTTTGTATCTGTCTTATTTCGCAAAATTTTATTTAGAAATCTATAAAAATCCTCACAGTTTATTTGTTCGTAATATTTATTTTGTATTCCGTCTTTCCATTCAGAATATTTATTGTACTTTTTTTCTTCTTTCGTATTTTTCCCAAATAAGTGATAATCTTTTAATTCATCTTTATAGCAAAAATTATACTCCAAATTTTTTGATAATTTATTTATCTTATTAGCATTTATAATTAAATATATGTTTAACGCTATTAAAACAATACCAATGACAACTACAGCTTTTGAAATATCATCCCTCAGGATTTTCAATCTTCCATTTATATTATTTTTTGTGCACAACCATACCAAAAAAACTATTATTTCTAAAATGGCGCCAAAAATAATGAATATTATATATTTTTTAATTGATACATATTTACCCATAACTTTTCTCCAATCTGTACTCTTCATCTTCACAACACTACACTCTGATATTTCCTTGCAATCTCCATCGCTTTATTTATAGCCTCCGCAAAATTATCCGCCATGACAAATCCAACGGCATCAAAAAAAATCGATAACATCGGGGCTGTATTTTCAGTCTGCTTAGAAGCCGCATCAAGCATGTTTTTAAATGCCCACCTTAATTCCTCTCGGCACTGCTCCTTATTTGGGGCAGCAACATTACGGCTCCAATAATCAATATAATTATTTTGCATATTTACACGATTGGCATATATATAATTATTGTTGCCGTAATTCCACGCATTTTCCGGTATCTGTCTTAAATACATAATCGGTCTTTCACAGCAAATGCGTCCGTTTTGCAAAAAAATCACATTTGTATACACGTTTCTGCAAAATACACAGTTCCCTACATCAATTACACCATACATCTTTTTCTCCTCCTTTGCTTACCTACATATATACCACCCACAACGCAAAAAAAATGTCGAACCATGCGATTCGACATTTTTATTTCCGAAAATTTCCAATACATTAAAATTCACACAAACAAACTCATTAAATTGACAGGAACAAGTGCATTTGAGTATGTACCTGCAAGTACAGGTTCACTGTAACCTCTCAAAATGAAAGATATTTTTTCAAAATAACAAAAACCTCTTTAGGTGACAGAGCACCAGCCAGCATAAGTTCTCCTAATTAATATCAATATCAGCTAAAGCGTCTATCAATTTTACATTATCTTTATGTGATTTTATGGCAATTCTGTAATACCCGTCTGTGAGATTCTTATAATTGCTGCAGTCTCTTATAAGGATTCCTCTGTTTAAAAGTTCTTCTTTCAGACCTTTTTTGTGCATAAAAAATATATAATTTGCATCACTCTCCCAGTAATTAATATTCATTCTGTGAAAATTAGTGCAGATAAATTCTCTCTCTTTACTTATTAAACTTACTGTGTCTGCAGCAAATTTATCCTCATCAAGAGCAGCTATTCCCGCATTTTGTGCCAAAACAGAAACATTCCACGGCTGCCCGGCATCATACATTTTGCCAATAAGCTCTTTATCAGATGTAATGCCATATCCAAGCCTGATGCCCGGTATTGCATACATTTTGGTAAATGCCTTCAGAACAAACAAACCTCTGTATCTTAATATATTTTTAACGTATGAAAGTTCATCTTCCTTCCCTGTAAAATCAAGAAAACATTCATCCAGAAAAATACGCACTCCGTTCCTGTCACATTCTTTTATAATTCTTTCAAGCAAACGGTCATTTATAAGTATCCCTGTAGGATTATTAGGATTACATAAAAAAATCATATCAGGTTTATACTTAAACATTTCCATAAAATCATCTTCGATTTCAAATGTGTTGTGATTTATCTGATAATATTCAACTTTTGCCCCGACACATTCAAGTGCGGCTTCATATTCTGCAAAACATGGAGCTGCAACAACCGCATTTTTCGGTTTTATGGCAAATACATATCTGTACAGCACATCAGAAGCTCCGTTTCCGCATATAATGAAGCTACTGTCAACTCCATATCTTCTGCCAATCTTTTCTCTTAAATCATCGCAAAACATCTGCGGATAATTTTCACACATTTCAAGCGAATTAACAACCGCTTCACGCACGCTTTCCGGAATTCCCATAGGATTAATATTAGCTGAAAAATCTGTCACATTTTCATATTTATAAATATCTCCGCCATGTATGTTTTTCATGAACATTTCCATTCCTTAACAGATTTTTCAAGGCGTTTAAGTCCATCTTCAAGCATTTTTTGTGGGCATGCAATATTAAATCTTAAAAATCCACCGTTGCTTCTGTAAGCAGAGCCGCTGCTTACATACAGCCCGCTGCGTTCACATATAAAGTCTTTTAATTCATCAGAATCACTTGCAATATCTGTGCAATCAAGCCACATAAGATATGTAGCGTCTGACTCCACGGGCTTTATCTGCGGAATTCTTTCTTTTATAAATTTTTCTGCAAACTGCCTGTTTTCCCACAGATATTCTCTAAGGTCGTCAAGCCACTCTCCACCTTCACTATATGCCGCAGCCGCCGCATCAGCCGCAAAAACATTAGTCTCTGCCAAATTGTCTGTCTCAAGTCCTGTGATAACACGATGTCTGATATTTTCATCAGCCACGATAACTGCCGCTGTCTGGATTCCGGCAATATTAAATGTCTTTGTCGGTGCAACACATGTAATACAATTATCTCTGCACACATCTGATACAGATGCAAACGGGATATAGCTGATACCTGGTTTTGTTATATCACAATGAATCTCATCAGACACAACAAGCACATGATATTTTTTGCAAAGTTTTCCTATTCTATCTAAAATATCTCTATTCCATATATTTCCTGTAGGATTATGCGGATTACATAATATCATCATAGATGTCTGTGGATTTGCGAGTTTTTCTTCCAAATCCGCAAAATCTATGCTGTATTTTCCATCATTATATACGAGCCTGCTTTCAAGCACATTTCTTCCATTATCCAATATCGAATCAAAAAACATATTATAAACAGGTGTCATAACAACAACATTTTCTGCCGGTGTAGTCATTTTGCGGATAATGCTTGATATAGCCGGGATTACGCCGGTTGTAAATATAAGCCATTCCTTATTAATAGAAAAATTATATCTGTCTTTCCACCATTTCTGATATGCACAGTACCACTCGTCCGGTATTTCAGTATATCCAAAAATCCCATTTTCTGCTCTTTTGATTATCGAATCAGTTACCGCATTCGGTGTACGAAAATCCATATCAGCAATCCACATGGCAAGACCACCTTCTTTAACCCTGTCCCACTTTATTGAATGGGTACCTGTTCTGTCTGTAATCTCATCAAAAAATTTTCTGTTTTTCATACCCGACATTCCTTTCACATATTTATTTTCTAGCAAAACTGATTAATCATCAATTTTCTTAATATCAATAAGCTGCGTTACCATAAATGCATGCAGCTGCGTCTCAAAATCATGTAATAAAACCTATTTTATTTATTTTAATATTTCATCCTCTATTTTACAATAGCTTAACAGGGTAATTACTGCGATGTTTATTAAGATATATAAAATATAAAAATGTTGTTAAATTTTTATCATTTTCGTCAAAAATTACACAAATTGTGTTGATTTTACAGGTCGATTATGTATAATATAAGAAGATAAAACCGCCTTTAAAGACGGTTATCGCACAATAAGTAAAGAAACGAGGTTAAATGTAAGATGGCAGAAATCGATTTAAGCAAGTATGGTATCACAGGCACAACTGAGATAGTTCATAACCCTTCTTATGAATTATTATTCGAGGAAGAGACATCTTCTAAGAACGAAGGTTATGAAGTTGGTAAGGAAAGCGAACTTGGTGCTGTTGATGTTATGA
>ERZ772897.1004-NODE-1004-length-31816-cov-14.339725_pt1 | contig 31816 bp, 28 predicted proteins | sample MGYA00512125_ERZ772897 | MGnify/ENA primary metagenome ERZ772897 (study PRJEB29015, sample SAMEA2737660) | human gut metagenome | biome: human gut; feature: human-associated habitat; material: faeces | place: China | collected 2012 ... | reverse complement strand
TTGGATATGATTTGTACTTGTCTGCAAGTCCAACCAGCGTCAGCATGGCCGGAACTCGTCTTCTGATATATCTCGCCGGGGTCTGGATGACTCTCTGTGCAAATGCGACATTCTCGTATATAGTCCTGTCCTTGAGAAGTCTGAAGTTCTGGAATACGACTCCAATCCTTCTTCTGACCTTCGGTATATCCTTCCTCTTGATCTTGCCGTAGTCGTATCCGGCAACAGTGATATTGCCCTCCGTAGGATCGAGCTCCTTGAGCAGAAGCCTGAACAGAGTGGTCTTGCCCGAACCACTGCTTCCAACGATAAATACGAACTCGCCTTTCTCTATATTAATATTGACATTCTTGAGTGCCTGATTGCCCCCAGGATATGTCATACTCACGTTCTCTAATTCAATCATAATATCTGTAGTCTCCTTCGACCTGTATCTTTATTTTTCTCCCCTTTACTCAATCCAAGCAGAATTGTAACAATTCTGTAACATTTTGTCAAGTGCTGACATATATTACATATCTTAAGTTTATTTTGGAAATTTCACTATTCAAATTGACCTTAGTGTAAATAAACTTTATAATATTTAATTAAGAAAAAATATGGGAGGATTATTACTTATGGATAATCAAAAAGATGCCATCCGCGATGCACGTAAGCTCGGAATTCCAAAGATGCTTTTACTTGGATTCCAGCATATGTTTGCCATGTTTGGTGCAACAATTCTTGTTCCGCTTCTCGTAAACGGATACTTCGAGGGTCAGGGACTCTCAATTCAGGTAACTCTTGCATGTGCCGGTCTTGGAACACTGTTCTTCCACTTATGCACTAAGCTTAAGGTACCTGCTTTCCTCGGTTCTTCATTTGCATTTCTTGGAGGTTTCTCCACAGTTGCAAACCTTAAAACAGGCATATTCAAGGACATGACAATGGGTGAAAAGCTTCCTTACGCATGTGGCGGTATTGTGGTTGCAGGACTTCTGTATCTGATACTCGCACTTATCGTAAAGCTTGTCGGTGTGAAGCGTGTCATGAGATTCCTTCCACCTGTTGTTACCGGGCCTATCATCATCTGCATCGGTCTGAGCCTTGCACCTTCAGCTATCTCAAATGCATCCAGCAACTGGCTGCTTGCATTTATCGCACTGGCTGTTGTCATCGTTTTCAACATCTGGGGCAAGGGAATGTTCAAGATCATTCCTATACTTATGGGTGTTCTCATCTCATATGCAGTGGCACTCATCCTTCATTTGTGCGGTGTGACAAATCCTGGTGGAACTGCTATTCTGGACTTCTCAACAGTTTCAGATGCAAGTGCACTCGGACTTCCACCTTTCCAGATCTGTAAATTCGACATCACTGCTATACTCGTTATGGCTCCTATCGCCATCGCTTCCATGATGGAGCACATCGGTGATATCTGTGCCATATCAGCTACAGTTGACCAGAATTTCCTTGAGGATCCGGGTCTTCACAGAACACTTATCGGTGACGGTCTTGCAACATCACTGTCAGCTCTCTTCGGCGGTCCTGCAAATACGACTTACGGAGAGAACACAGGAGTTCTCGAGCTCAGCCGTGTACACGATCCAAGAGTTATCAGACTTGCTGCTTTATTTGCAGTCATCCTCGGTTTCATACCTAAGGTTGCTGCAGTCATCAGCTCTATGCCACTTGCCATCATCGGCGGTATAAGCTTCATCCTCTACGGAATGATCTCAGCCATAGGTGTAAGAAATGTGGTTGAGAACCACGTAGACTTCACGAAGTCAAGAAACCTGATCATCGCTGCCGTTATCATGGTATGTGGACTTGGTTTCTCAAAAGGCCTTACATTCACGATCGGAGGCACAACTATCACTCTTACAGGACTTGCCCTCGCAGCTATATTCGGCATCCTGCTGAACGCTATACTGCCTGGTAACGACTATACATTTGGTGAGAACACCAAAGGTGATGTAAGCCGCGGACTTGGAATGAATCCACAGAACTCTGACATTGAGGCATAATAATTATCTGTATATTATTTATTAGGAGGTTACACAATATGACAGATTACACAGTTATGACACATCCACTTATTCAGCATAAGATTTCAAAGCTCAGAGATAAGAACACCGGAACTGCCGAATTCCGTGCACTTGTTGAAGAGATCGCCATGCTCATGGGATATGAGGCTCTGAAAGATCTTCCTACCGAGGATGTATGTATAGAGACTCCTATCGAGGAATGCATGACTCCGGTCATCGCAGGAAGAAATCTTGCGATCGTACCTATTCTCCGTGCAGGACTTGGAATGGTCAGTGGACTTCAGGCTCTGGTTCCTACAGCCAAGATCGGACACATCGGTCTGTACAGAGACGAGGAGACTCATGAACCTCATGAGTACTACTGCAAGCTCCCTGATCCTATCGATGAGAGACTTATAGTTGTCACGGATCCTATGCTTGCAACCGGAGGATCAGCTGTTGCTGCCGTTGATTTCATCAAGCAGCACGGCGGTAAGCATATCAAGTTCATGTCGATCATCGCTGCACCGCAGGGAATTGAGAGACTTCTCAAGGCTCATCCTGACATCCAGCTATACGTTGGTCATGTTGACCGCGAGCTGAACGAGAACGCTTACATCTGCCCAGGACTTGGCGATGCCGGCGACAGAATCTTCGGAACAAAGTAAGATCTTTCAGACATGATATTTATACCAGCATAGACATGCCGCAGCCCAGCACATATACTGGGCTGCGGCATGTCTTCTCTTCCCAACATTTTCACACTTCTAACATTTTTATTAAGAATTCTTTTTCGATATCCATTTGCAGGCCTTTCATGTTATCATATAGAGACTGGAGGTCTTTTTTATGGAATCACAGAAGAGATATACGAAAAAACAGAGAACACTGGACATTATCGAGAGGCTGAAGAAGGAATATCCTGACACAGTATGCACCCTCGATACTTCACACGCATGGCAGCTTCTTGTCAGTGTCCGCCTGGCGGCGCAGTGCACTGATGCAAGGGTGAATGTGGTAGTCCAGGATTTATTTGCCAAATATCCGGGAGTAAAAGAACTGGCTGCTGCCGATGTCAGTGACATCGAGGCCATTGTGAGACCTTGCGGACTGGGGAAGAGCAAGGCCAGAGATATTAGTGCATGTATGAATATGCTTGTTGATTCCTATGATTGCCAGGTTCCTGACAGTCTAGATGAGCTGCTTAAGCTCCCCGGCGTAGGCCGCAAGAGCGCAAACCTCATCATGGGTGATATCTACGGCAAACCTGCCATTGTAACAGATACCCACTGTATACGCCTTGTCAACCGAATGGGACTGGTTGACGGGATAAAAGATCCGAAGAAGGTTGAGATGGAACTGTGGAAGCTTGTACCTCCAGATGAGAGCAATGACTTCTGTCACAGGCTGGTGGATCACGGCAGATCCGTGTGCACAGCCAGAACGAAGCCACATTGCGACGCATGTTGTCTAAGCGACATATGCAAAAAGATCATCTGATTTATCATACAAACGGAAAGGAGTTACTTATATGGAGTATATGGAGAATCTGACAGAATACGTGGAGAAGCAGGCTTCTCTCTGTCAGCAGCATGATGTGATAGACAAAGAGCTCTATGCCAGATACGGAGTAAAAAGAGGACTGCGTGATGAGAATGGACAGGGAGTTCTGACCGGTCTTACCAATATATCACAGATCATAGCATTTAAGGATGTGGATGGCCAGAAGGTTCCGTGTGACGGACAGTTATTGTACAGAGGCTATGATGTACAGGATCTCGTAAAAGGCGGCAAAGGAAAACGCCATATATTTGAGGAAGCTGCTTATCTTCTTCTCTTCGGAGAACTGCCTACCGAGGCTCAGCTCTCAGAATTCAGCAGTGTCATCGCCGAGTCCATGAACCTGCCGACCAACTTTACCCGTGATGTCATCATGAAAGCACCTAGTGTGGATATAATGAACTCCATGACAAGAAGTGTGCTGACTCTGGCTTCATACGATAATCAGGCTACCAACCTGGATATAGACAATGTTCTCAGACAGTGTATCGGTCTCATCGGAACATTTCCTATGATGGCTGTGTATGGTTATCACGCATACAACCATTATGAGAACGACGGAAGTATGTACATTCACAGACCTGACAAGGATGCTTCCGTGGCTGAAAACATCCTCAGGATGCTCAGGCCTGACATGAAGTATACCGAGCTTGAGGCAAGAGTTCTTGACATAGCACTTCTGCTTCACATGGAGCACGGCGGTGGTAACAATTCCACATTCACCACAAGAGTTGTAACGTCATCCGGCTCTGACACATACTCTGCCATTGCCGCCGCCCTTTCATCCCTCAAGGGAAGGAAGCATGGTGGTGCCAACCTGCAGGTTATGAACATGATGGACGATATCAAGGAGCACATAAAGGATTACCATGACGAAGAGGCCATAGAGGCATATCTGGATAAGCTGCTGAACAAGCAAGCCTACGACCACAAGGGACTCATCTATGGTATGGGCCATGCCGTTTACTCACTGTCAGACCCAAGAGAAAAAGTCTTCAAGTCATTTGTCGAACAGCTTGCCGCTGCCAAGGGCAGGGACGAGGATATGACTCTGTACAACAACATTGAGAAGATCGCGCCAAAGCTCATCGCCAAGGAACGCAAGATATACAAGGGTGTCAGCCCTAACGTAGACTTCTACAGCGGATTCGTGTATGAGATGCTCGGAATTCCTAGGGAGCTCTACACACCGCTCTTTGCAGTGGCACGTATAGTTGGATGGAGCGCTCACAGAATCGAGGAGCTTGTCACTACAGACAAGATCATCAGACCGGCATATAAGAGTCTGGTTAAGTATAGAGAATATGTAGACAGAGACGCCAGATAGTCAATGTGTTTTCAATAACCTTAAAGCCCTGTCAGACTTAACATTCATATGTATCCATAATATGAGACCCATATGAATGTTAAGTCTGACAGGGCTTTATGTTTTTCCTGTTTCTAGTTTGTATCCCCACTTCAATTCAGATCCCAATTAAAATATCCGGGATACATATCACAGACAATTATTTGATCTTCTCAATGAAATCGAGAAGATCATACTTGGATATAGCTCCGACACTCCTCGATGCCTCAACACCATTCTTGTACAGTATCAATGTCGGAACACTGAACACCTTATTGGCAGCCGCAAGTCCGGGATTCTCATCCACGTCCACACTGAAGAAATCCACTTCACCATTCAGTTCATCTGCAACCGTGTGAAATACCGGTGCCATCATCTTGCATGGTCCGCACCATGTTGCTGAGAAATCCGCAACCGCCACACCGCATGCCTTTATATCTTCAAAATTATCGCCTTTTACCGTTTTTACCATACTGATCATCCTCCATTCTATTGTGATGAACACACGCATCACGCTGTGCTCCACACACATCTGTATATTTTCATTTCATAAACATTCCAGATAATATCTGCTAATATTCTGCCCTTATGTTCAGCTATCTACTCATGATTTATACGTACATTTTGTCATATTCTGTCGGCCCGGTCAACAATTCTTACAGATTATTTTTATTATTTAAAATCATCTTTTAACTACAAAACTGCCCTCCTCACTAATGTTCCGGAATCCCGGGTACTCATCACAGTGAAGAGGGCAGCTTTATTTTATATTCTATATGATTCTACGCTTCGATCATCAATATAATTCTATGCTCCGATCATCAATCCAGCAGCTTCTTCATACTGTCAAGACTTATGAGAAGCGTCGATGAATTGTGAAGCAGTGCTGATGTGGTTGGCTGGATAACTCCCATCACGCCCAGGATGATAAGTCCTGTGTTGATGGTCACTATCTTGCGATAGTTCCTGTTGATCCTGCTCATCAGCTTATTACTGAGTTCCTTAAGTGTTACGAGCTCGTACAGATTGTCCGCACTGACAGTTATATCTGCGATCTCTCTGGCAATCTCCGCGCCATCACTTACGGCAATTCCAGCATCGGATGCCGACAGTGCAGGTGAGTCATTGATTCCATCTCCCACCATGATGACCTTTCGACCCGCAGTCTTCTCAGCCTCGACAAACTTTGCCTTGTCCTCAGGAAGGACCTCTGAGTAATACTCATCCACCCCTACCTGCTCTGCAATAGCCTTGGCCGTTCTGTCACTGTCTCCTGTCATCATGACAACCTTCTTGATTCCCAGCTTCTTGAGCCTTGAAACAACCTCAGCCGACTCAGGTCTGACCGGATCCTTGATGGATATGACTGCTGCCAGCCTGCCATCGATTCCCATGAACAGATGTGAATGAGTCTTGGACAACGACTCGTACAGCTCTATCTTATCCTCAGGTATCACACAGCCCTCATCCTCAAATACGAAATGATAGCTTCCTATGACAACCTTCTTGCCGTCTATGCTTGATGAGATACCGTGAGCCACAACATACTCAACCTTGGAGTGCATCTCCTCATGCTCCAGCCCCTTGGCTGCAGCTCCTGCCACAACCGCTCTTGCCATGGAATGAGGGAAATGCTCCTCCAGACATGCAGCTATCCTGAGCAGTTCATCAGGATCTCTTCCGTCAAATGATACGACGCGTACAAGCGTAGGTGATGCCTTTGTAAGTGTTCCTGTCTTGTCAAATACTATCGTGTCTGCATCAGCTACAGCTTCCAGGAATTTGCCGCCCTTGACTGTGAGGTGATGCTTGTTTGCCTCCTGTATAGCAGACAATACCGCTATAGGCATGGACATCTTCAGTGCACATGAATAGTCGACCATGAGCACCGCAAGTGTCTTGGTGATATTCCTTGTTAAAAGGTATGTGAGGATAGTTCCACCGAGAGTCCATGGCACAAGACCATCTGCAAGATGCTCTGCCTTGCTCTCAAGTCCTGACTTAAGCTTCTCAGACTCCTCTATCATCGCAACAACTTTATCATATCTGCTGGTCTTACCAATCTTTACAACCCTGACTACCAGCTCACCTTCCTCAACAACTGTACCTGCATATACACTGTCTCCGTATCCCTTGTGGACCGGTACTGACTCTCCGGTGAGGGATGCCTGATTGACCATGCCCTCGCCCTGATCCACAACACCATCAAATGGAATGACATTGCCCATATGAACCACTACCAGATCATCCTTTGCGATCTTCGCACTGTCCATAAGTACATCACAATCATCCACACGCACCCATACCTTATTGATATTGAGTGACATGCTTCTTGCCAGTCCATCCACCGACTTCTTATGTGTCCACTCCTCAAGGATCTCACCGATCTCCAGAAGGAACATGACTGATCCCGCTGTCGCGAAATCATTTGTCAGAATGGATGCTGTTATGGCTGTTGCATCGAGAACCGGCACCTCAAGCTTCCTGTTCGCAAGACACTTGAGCCCCTTGCCTATATACTTGAGAGCTTTGACGGATGTCAGACAATACCGAAGCGGCATTGGCATAATCCATTTCTTGGTCATGTACCAGGCGGTCTTCCAAAACAGCTTGTCCTCATACTGTCTGTTCATGACTCTGCCTGATGTCTCTGTGAGATCCGCCGGAACCTCCACCCTGTCATATCCAAACTGTCTCAGCGCATCTATCACCGCTGCACGGTCACCATCATATATGATGATCGCGTCACAGGTTCTGTCGTGCACCTTGACCTCTTCCACTGCCTCACAGTTCTCCAAATAATACTGAAGTATGTCGGCCTGTGCCATGGTCATGCGGCTCTGTGCCATGTGTATACGCAGACGATTCTTTGTTTCATTTAAAATAGAAAACTTCAAGATCTTCGCCTCTTTCTTATGTTTTGTCTTATACTGATTACTCTTCTACAGTCTCTGCTGCATCAGCGCTCTCAGCCTCTGTGCACTCAGTATCCTCAAAGTCAGCCTCTGCTGCCTTCTGTGCTCTTGCCTCGTTGATATCCTTTGCTCCTGCGTAGATATCACCACAGTTCTCCTGGATAGTATTTGCTGTCTTCATGACACAATCCTTTGCTCTAAGAACACCAGCTGTACAATGTGTATATACGTTCTTTGCATCCTTGCTTGAGAGAACCTTGATACCAGCTGTTCCAAATAATACTCCACCTGCAAATATTCCAAGCTTCTTCCAGTTTACCTTCTTTAATGCCTTCATCATGATTTTGTCCTCCTTGATTATATATTTATTCTGATTAATGATATGACCACTTATACGCATGATAGATTATATGACAGGCTTCGCCGTGATTCGATTTTTCTAATCACGGTTTGTTCAATCAAACTCTCCTTAACGTAAAAAATGCATTCTCGATCTTCGTACTGTAGAAAGAGTCTGCATCTGTTTCGTGGCTTTTTATTTGCTGTAAGTATAGCACTGTCCCCGGCGTTAGTCCAATATAACATTCGCAATTTAAATGACTTTTTTTCTCAATAAGTATCAACAAGCTATCTTACACTTGTGACATTTTGTAAGGTTGCTTTTTTTCCTTCTATATACTATCTTATTACTATTGGCAAAGTCATATATACAAAGGAGATTCCATGTATGGATAATTTCAATATCAAAAGTATTCTGGTAATATTATTTTTATTTTTCATAGGATGCATCATGGGCTGGTGCATTGAAGTCATATTCAGAAAGTTCTTCTCCAAGAGCAACCCAAGCCACAAATGGATCAACCCGGGATTCCTCATCGGACCTTACCTGCCTCTCTACGGTTCAGGCCTGGTGGTGCTGTATCTCCTGTCCCTGATCCATATAGATGCTGTTGACGCCCATCCTGTTTTGCAAAAGGTTCTGGTGGTACTGATCATGGCCATCGCCATGACCGTTGTGGAATACATTGCCGGACGTATATTTATAATAGGAATGAACATCAAGCTGTGGGACTACTCAGATGAGTGGGGCAATATACAGGGCATCATATGTCCGCTGTTCTCATTCTTCTGGGGTGTGATCGCGGCACTATACTATTTCTTCCTCCATCCACACATACTGAACGCTGTGTACTGGCTGGCGGATCACCTGACATTCTCCTTCTTCATCGGTTTCTTCTACGGGGTATTCGTGATCGACTGCGTTGTATCATTTAACCTGATGAACAAGGTGAAGAAATTTGCGAAAGAGAATGATCTTATTGTCCGTGTTGAGGAACTCAAGTCCCGACTGGCTCTGGATCGTGAGAAGTTCAAGGAGAAGCCAAGCTTCCTTCTCTCTCTTCACGATACAGCATCGATCAAACGAGCATTTGAGAATAACCCTGAAAGCTTCTCCATAACAAAGAAGATCAAACTGAAGGCTGAGGAGCTTACAGAAAACGTAAAGGAAAAAAGCGCTGTGATAAGTGAAAATCTCAAGGAAAAGAGCGAGGTGATCACCGAGGGTATCAAGGCTGCCGGAACTGAGGCAAAGGCCCGCATAGGCGAGACCCTGAATCGAAATGATTCATCAGATGTGGCCGACACAGATCTGTTCGATAATTCCCACAGGGACATAACAGAACACAAGAATGAAAAATAATATCATTCTAAGCATATAACAAAAGCAAAAATACCATGTACAGGCGAAATGCTGTACATGGTATTTTTTTACGCGCTCTATTTACTTTTTATCTGTACTTGACACTAGCCTTCTTGTAAGTTCCTGCCGTCTTTCCTTTGTATGGTTTTACAAAGTATGTGTACTTTGTTCCTGACTTCACACGGCGGTCAAGATATGTTGTGGTCTTTGCTTTCACAACCTTCACACATTTGAATCTGCCGCTGCCTGTCTTTTTGTATATCTTATAGCCGGCGGCTCCCTTTGTCTTCTTCCAGGAGACTCTTACTCCCTGTGAGGTATTCTTTGCTCTTGCGGTCGTGCAGCCTATATAATACTGGCTCTTTGCCTTGGAGCCGCCCTTTGTATAGCTGTTGTATGCCGATACTCTGTATGTGTAGGTCTTTCCTCCTACAACAGATCTGTCTACCATTGATCTCACAGAGCTTCCCTTCACTGTCTTTATAAGTCTGTATGCACCCTTGCCTGTGCGTCTGTATACCTTATAACCGGTGGCTCTTGAATCGGTATTCCAGGTAAGGCTTATTCCCTTACCTGTATTCTTCGTTTTGACCGTCACCGTCGCAAGCTTCAATTTGTCGAGTGTGACATTCTTGGTATATCCGCAGTTGCTGCATTTGTACTTCTGCGATCCCTGGGATGTGAATGTCGGCTGTTTTGTAACCTCTCCCGCCTGCCATTTGTGGCTCATACATGCTCCGAGATAGTAAGCGTCCTTTCTTGTACAGGATGGAGTGTCGGAAACCCAGATCACAACATCATTTCCGTAATATCCCATTCCATATATGTTTACACCTGATACATACTTCTGTCTTATGTCATATATAGCCCACGCCTTGCGCTCATTTACCTCAAGATCTATCCATGCAACATATCTCGATGTGCAGAAATAGAGCTTTTCCTGTGCAAGGAACAGTGTTCCATACTGTTTGTTAAGTGTCGTACCATCTGTATCCAGCCATTCATCCTGCCCGGTAAATATCGTTGTATTTACACCGTTGCTGAAGCTGTACTTGTTTATCTGATAGTATGATGACTGGCTGCCCTGCTTTATGCTGTACCAGTAGCCCTTTCTATAAAAGATGACCTTCTCAACGCCATTCCAGAACTGACCTTTTTCATATCGCTTATCCGTGGCATTGCTGTATGTTCCCTTCCATACATTTCCCACCTTTGTGTCATATCTGCCAAGATAATAATCGCTGCTAGCGGCCTTAGTCTTACTGTTCAAGGTGTCAAAGCTTACAAGGAAATAATCATGCATCGACCTTCCCGGTATATCACTTGCGGGATCATCCCAGGTTGCGTCAACGTGATACCACTTTCCACCTATATTTACAACATTCCACGCATGGTTTACATACTGGCTTGTGGCAACTCCACTCGGAACCCCGGCTTTCCTGAGGAAATACCACATGGTCTCCGCATATCCCTGACACACGCTGCTCCTCTTAACCAATACACCATACATATCATACATGTGGTCTCTTCCGGTTGTTGGATCAAATTCCTTAGCCCCGCTGGTGTCATATGCAACTGTGGATGTCAGGAACTCATGATATGCAAGCACGATCTCTGCCGGCTTCATGTTCTTTGTATTTATCTGCTTGTTCACTTCCGCTATGGCTGCATCCAACTGCTTCTTTTCGGTTCGGGCATTTGGCTTGTATGAGAACTTCAGATACACGACCTTTCCTGTGGTCTGGTCATACAGATAACTGTATCTTGCCACATACACGACCTCGGGATGCGCATTCATTGCGGTTGTGACTACATTTGCAACATTTCGTGTGGTCAATCCCCAGCTCTTTACATTGAGTCTCGGTGAAAATTTCTCCACAGCGCCGACAATGGCACTCTCATATTTCTTTGAATTTGCCGCTGCCAGTGACGCTTCCGATGAATCCGATGCTTCATCTTCTATTATCTGTCCGCCAAATTGCAGGATACCTGAAGTATCGCCCTCCTGCTCAAGCAACTGACCATAGCTGCTCTGTGATGAGTCATACTGTTCCTGAGTATCTTCCGCAAATGCTGGTATTTTTCCGCCGTACAGCACACACGCAGCGATGACGCCCACCACAAATATCATCCTGATACGCCGCACAGCTTCTGTGAGTCTTACATTTTCATATTTCATTCTTTTTCTCCCTTATAATTACGCAGTAAGCATCTACCTTTTTATTCTCTTCTGCGGTGACGCTGCACTGTATGTCTTATTATTCACTGCCTTCACAATGTAATAATAAGTCTGACCTTTCTTTGCCGTTTTGTCTGTCCAACTGAGAGTTTTCGCTGTTACAGTCTTGACTGCCCTGTATTTGCCTGTTGGTGTCTTTCTATACACAATGTATTTTTTTGCACCGGCAGACTTTTTCCAGGAAAGTTTCACTCCCTGTGCTGACTTCCTGACCGTGACAACCGGAGCCTTGATGTAGAGAATACTTGCCTCTGTATATCCACTGAGTACATTTCCATTATATGCCTTTACACAGTAGTAATACCTGTTTCCTGACTTGACTGTCTTGTCTACATAGCTTGTCGTTCCCGACTTGACTGTCTTGATGCATACATATCTTCCCTTGGCGGTTCTCCTGTATATCTTGTAACCAGATGCCCCTGACGCTTTATTCCAGGTAAGCTTTATCGCGCCGGCCTGCTGTGCAGACTTTACGGTTACCTTCGCAAGCTTCAGCCTTGCAATTGTGACCTGCTTTGCTGCGCCACATGTCTTGCACGTATATTTCCTGACTCCTGTAGCTGTATATGTAGCTTTCTTAGTAACCGTTCCATTATCCCATGCATGGGTCATACATACAAGCTTAGCTATAGTCTCGGTCTTTGTCTCGCCACAGTTTGTACAGGTGTACTTTCTTGTTCCCTCTGTCTTGTATGTTGGCTGTATTGTCACTACTCCGGCATCCCATGCATGCTTTGTACATACCAGCTTGGCTATCGTTTCGGTCTTGGTTGTTCCGCAATTCTTACACGTATACTTTTTGGTTCCCTCTGTCTTGTATGTCGGCGCTGTCACAACCTTGCCGCTATCCCACACGTGGCTCGTACATACAAGTTTGGCTATCGTTTCGATCTTGGTCTCACCGCAGTTTGTACAGGTGTACTTCTTGGTTCCTGTACTTGTGTAGGTCGGCTCCTTTGTCACCACTCCAGCATCCCACTTGTGGCTTATGCACATCTCGAATGTATACTCGGCATACTCCTTGTTATACTTGCTTGAATTGCTTGAATCCTTAGTTTTCTTTATATTAGGAGAATCTGTAATAAAATACACCAGCTTACCATACTGTTCTCCAAACGCATATAAATTATTTCCTGTTGAACTATTATACTGTGTTCGTATATTTATAAGCTCTGTAGGAATTACATTTGTCGATGTTATATCTATCTTGTTCAAGCTATCCGGAGTAGTAAAATATAAATTATCACCTCGGAGATATATTGAACTATAAACACCAGGATAATACCCACCACTCGGAGTTGTCCATTTTGCAGTGCCCGAATACAAAACCTTGTTTATGTTAGTCGAATACTGGTACTTATTTATGTTAAATGATGTTTTCGAACTGCCCTCACTTATGCTGTACCAATAACCGTCTTTATAAAAAATAGCTTTCTCAATACCATTCCAGAACTTACCACTCTCATAAGTGGTGTCCACCGCTGTCGTATATGTATCTCCCCACTGTGCGCTGACAACCATATCCGTTCTGTCCTTAGTATGGTTGATGAGTGTATTCTTATTCATTGTATCAAAGCTGACAAGGAAATAATCATGATATGATCTTCCAGGCATATCCCACACCGGATCATCCCATGTCGCATCTATGTGATACCATTTTCCATGTATCTTAACTATGTTCCACGCGTGATTGATATTTTCACTTGATGCGATTGCACATGAAAGACCAGCCTCTCTTAGCAGATAAAACATAGTCTCGGCATATCCCTGACACACACAACTATGTTTAACCAAAGCTCCATACATATCGTACCCGTGATTTGCAGCAATCGTTCCATTGAAATAATCCTCATATGCATATGCAACTGTGGATGTGAGATACTCATGATATGCAAGTACTATCTCTTCATCGCTCATTCCACTGGTATCTATCTTACTCTTGACTTCCTGAAGTGCAGCATCAAGCTCCTGCTGCTCCTCCTTTGCATTTGTCAAATATGTAAATGCTATTTTGGTGATTGAAGAGCCAGAAGTCCAATATGTATAGCCTCCCGATAGACTGATAAACTCGGGATGAGAATTGATAATAGATCTTACTGCCCCGTTATTAATATCGTCTCTCGTAAGGCCAAGTTCCGATACATCTATACTCGTCTGACATGCCTTGATTCCTTCAACAATAAGCTTCTCAAGTGCTGTTGCATCATATGTAGATGCCAGTGAAGCCGCACCATCCTGCTGCTCAACGACAACGCCAAGTCCGCCTTTCTGCAAAGTGTCGTCCAGATCATCATACCCTACCGTAACCTGACTCTCATCTGAACTTACCCGTGTCTGATCAGATGCATATGCTCCCACTTTACCGCCTGTCAATAGCACAACCGCCGCTGAAAATGCCAAGGCACCGATACAGATTTTTCTGCTCAGCCCCCTTAACAACTCAGACCTTATACTGCCTGCCACCACTCTATATGATTTCCTCTTTTTTATCATAAAACTCCTCCTTAAACGATACGTTCCAACCTTATATTTCCGTTCATCCCTCAATACTTTTATTATATAGATTTTTGACACTGTTCGATAGCTTTTTACCTCACTTTTGTACATCTTGTAGGAATTGACAAATTGCGCAACTTTGAGCAATTCATGATATCTTAATCATAAGCAATTATATCTTTTATTTCAAGCCGTTTTTCTTAATTATATACAATATTGTCCTGATGAATGGCAGTGTATATATTTTGTGTGTTTTGCACAAATTAAAATGTATTGTCAAATTACAATTGAATTATTTGTCTATTTGTGCTACCTTTAAATAGTAAGTTGTGCAACCGCTTGCGCATATATTTTAAACTTAGAACAGTTAATATAGAGTACATTACCTTTTATTTACAGGAGGATGACAGATAGATGAACAAAAACAAGCTTTTCCCACAGATAAATGGAATACTACACGGCGGTGATTACAATGCTGAACAATGGCTGGACCGCCCTGATATCCTGGCTAAGGATATCGAGCTGATGAAGGAGGCAGGAATGACTTCCGCTACTCTTGGGGTTTTCTCATGGTCAGCTTACGAACCTGTTGAGGGCGAATATCATTTTGACTGGCTGAAAGACGTTATGGATAATCTTTATAATGCTGGGATTTACACAGTTCTCGCAACACCATCGGGTGGCAAACCGGCATGGATGGCGCAAAAATATTCTGAGATCAGACGTGTGGATTCCTATGATGTCCGGGAACACCAGGGCGTCCGTGAGAACCACTGCATGAGCTCACCTGTATACAGAGAAAAAGTTGCCAATATCATCCGTCAGCTCCACGCCCATGTGGGAAACCATCCGGGACTCATCATGTGGCATGTGTCAAATGAGCTTGGTGGCGAGTGCTACTGCCGTCTCTGTGTGAAAAGATTTCAGAATTACCTCGCAGAGAAGTTCGACCACGACATAAACAAGCTGAACAAAGCATGGTGGACCACCTTCTGGAGTCACTCATACAACAGCTTCTCCCAGATCGAGCCGCCTTATAAAAATGGAGATTTCAGCATTATGGGACTGAATCTCGAATGGAAAAGATTCACCACATGGAACATGAACGATTACATGAAGTCAGAGATAAAGCTCCTCAGAGAACTCACCCCTGACATACCGATAACTACCAACTTCATGCAGCTCTATGACGGTCTCGACTACAGACCGATGGCAAAGGAGCTGGATGTGATCTCATGGGATTCATACCCTAGATTCCACAATGACTACGAGAGTCTTGCGGATGTCATGGGCCAGAATACATTTGACCACGCGGTCATGAGATCCATGAAGAAGGATAAGCCTTTCATGCTCATGGAGAGTGCTCCGGGGCTTGTAAACTGGCATCCATATAACAAACTCAAAAGACCGGGCATCCACAAGCTGTTCTCATACAACGCTATAGCCTGCGGTTCTGACACTGTTCAGTACTTCCAGTGGCGAAAGGGCAGGGGCTCATTTGAACAGTATCACGGTGCCGTTGTTGACCATCTCGGAACAAATGACACCAGAATATTCAAGGAGGTTGCCGCCCTCGGCGCAGAGCTTGATGGGCTCTCCGAGATAACCGGCACACTCATCAGATCAAAGGTTGCACTGCTGTTCGACTGGGACAATATGTGGGCCATAGATGATGTCAAGGCTCTGGGGCAGGAATCAAAAAAATATCCTGAGACCTGTATGTCTGTATACAAAGAGCTGACAAAGCGCGGCGTTGACGTGGACGTCATTGCATCCGATGAACCACTCGACGATTACGATGTGGTTGTTGCACCTATGCTCTACATGCTGAGAGATGGCGCAGCCGAGTCTCTTGCCGCATTTGTAAAGAGGGGCGGACAGCTTCTATCCACTTACTTTACGGGCTATGTAGACAAGGATCAGCTCTGTATACTCGGTGGATTCCCGGGAAATGGACTTGCAGATGTATTTGGAATCATCAGTGAAGAGATAGACACCCTGTATCCATCTGACAGAAACAGCGTGAGCTTCACAGATGGCAGTTCATGCGAACTCCGTGACTATGCTGAGATCCTGAGAGTCGGAACGGCGGATGTACTTGGAACCTACGATTCTGATTTCTACGCCGGAAATGCAGCAGTGACAGTGAACAGCTACGGCGAGGGCAAGGCCTACTACGTGGCTGCAAGAATAGATTACAGTAAACTCGGTGAGATCATGGAGCAGATGATGGTGAACGCCGGTATCGCCATAAAAGATCTCCCTGACGGAGTTCAGTATCACTGCAGATATGCAGATGACGGAACTGCATATGGATTTTTCCTGAACAACACCAACGAACCTCAGACAATATCTGAAGTTCACGGAACCGACATTCAGACGAAGAATATATTTGATGGCAAAATGGAATTGGCTCCGTTTGGAGTATCCATCATCAAGGAAAATAATTAAATCTGATAATAACTTTTTCCTTCCTTAAACCTTTTTGAAAAAGGCGGTGATACTTCTGTTGTGTATCACCGCCTTATGTGTTCTATTTCCAGCATGGACTCTCAGTCCTATATGCATTTTTAGTTCTTTTCAACCTGCTCCAGCTTATCCTCTATCGCCTTGATAACGATCTTGAGGGCTTTTATTCTGGCATACTTCTTGTCATTTGACTCCAATATGTGCCATGGCGCAAAGCTGGTGTTGGTCTTTTCCAGCATCTCATCCACTGCAGTCTCATAGTCATCCCATTTGTCACGGTTACGCCAATCCTCATCAGTGATCTTCCAGCGTTTCTCAGGCGTGTTCTGCCTGAGTGTGAATCTCTCAAGCTGCGTGTTTTTGTCTATCTGGACCCAGAACTTGATGACGATGGCACCCCAGTCGTGCAGCTCCTTCTCGAACTCATTTATCTCGTTGTATGCACGCTGCCAATCATTCTCCGAGCAGAATCCCTCAAGTCTCTCAACCATGACTCTGCCATACCATGTTCTGTCAAATATAGCCACATGCCCGGACTTTGGAAGTCTTGTCCAGAATCTCCACAGAAAATGCCTTGCCTTCTCATGCGGTTCCGGACTTGCTATAGGATTTACCACATAACCACGGGCATCAAGTGCCTCCGCTATCCTTTTGATATTTCCACCTTTGCCTGCCGCATCCCAGCCCTCGTATCCGATGATAACCGGTATCTTCTTCTGGTAAAGTTCGTTGTGCAGTCTGCCGAGCTTCTTCTGCAGCTTGCCGAGTTCTTCCTTATACTCCTCGTCCGTGAGTTTCTTATCGAGAGACACCTCTGAAAGCTTCGGGATCTTCTTGAGTGCAAATGTATTCTGCAGTATAGGCACTGCATGTCCCTGATTGAGCAGCGCAGTCTCCACGCCCTGATTTATGATGTCAAGTATCTGAAGTTCTGCCCATTTTCTCTCCTTTGCATCTATCATGTACCACGGAGCATTTGACAGATTGGTGTCATACATAAAGCTGTCGAACGCCTCAAGATACTCGTCGTACTTTTTGTTCTGCTTCAGATCATGCTTAGACACTCTCCACTTCGTAGTTTCATCTTCAAGAAGCGCAGCAAGCCGCTTCTTCTGTTCGTGCTTGTCTATCTGGAAGAAGAATTTCATGACCAGATATCCGTTGTCCGCCAAGGTTCTCTCGAATCTTTTGGTACTGTCAACTCTCTTCCTGTATTCCTTATCTGACAGTTCCCCGGACATCTTGCCACCTACTATGTCCCTCATCCAGCCACCATCCAGAAATACAAACTCCCCCTGCTCTGGTATTCTTGTAAAATACTTGTACAGGAATGGTCTGCGTTTTTCCTCGTCAGTGGAATACTTTACCGACTCCACCTGAAAAAATCTAGGATCCATATTCTTGATGATCCTTCCGACAAGACTTCCCTTACCTGCAGCACCCCAGCCTTCAAATATGACAAATACAGGTATCTTGCCCTCCTTTACCTTGATCTGATTGCGTGTCAGATTCTCTCTGGCGATCTTTAACCTCGCGTCTATCTCCTCATCCGATGGACGCTCCGGCTTGTTCCAGTCCTTTAACATGTAACCCACTGCTCCTTTCACATTGTCTCTTCATTTGTTTTTACGAATAATATACCCCGATTTACAGAAACTAATGCCGCTTCGCGTCGCGCTTTTTCTTCTTGCTTTTGGCAGACTCGAACCCTCGCGCTGTCGCGCTCCATGTTCGGCTCCGCCGAACGGGTTCTCGTTGATATCGCAAGAAAAAAACAAATGCCGCTTCGCGTCGCTTGTTTTTCCTTCTTGCGATATCATTATACTACTTTCTTTTGGGTTGATACATCTGAAAAAACATTAAGGTGGGTGAGGGAAAATGAATGTTGCGAAGGTAGAAATCATATGCTATAATGTCGGCAGACAAAGATACTAATATTTTCAAGATGTACTAACCCATAGTACAACAAAAACCCCAGTAGCGCCTACTACTGGGGTTTTCTCCGTCTTTCAAAGGCGACGTACTCCTTGGGCTGATTGCCAGCTACTTGTTTCTGTCCAACCACTTGCAGATATAGTATGCTACTATACTAGCCACAACAGAAATTCCAAAAGATACTAATAAACTCAACAAGACATACGCCCCCTTTCCTAGCCTGTCTAGGGGTGGCAACATCTGTATTGTGACATATTATCTCTTTCTTTTCAACAGGTTTACATAACTATACAAATAGGATAGTTTTGTGCTTGTCTTATTTTTGAATTTATTGCTTATTATTGCAGGGGAAATGAATGTTGCGAAGGAAGGAATCATATGCTATAATGTCAGCAACAATGAAACAAGAAATTCTGACATATGCTTTCCCAAAAGCATAACGAAAACCCCAGTAGTTGGCGCTACTGGGGTTTTCTCCGTCTTTTAAAGGCGACGTACTCCTTGGGCTGATTACCACTTACTTATCTCCGTCCAGCCACTTGCAAAATATAGTAGGCTACTATACTTGCCACGACGGAAATAAAAAATGAAACAAGAAGTTCTGTCACTGCGCTCCCCCCTTTCCTAGCCTGTCTAGGGGTGGCAACATCTGTATTGTGCATATTATTTCTTGCTTTTCAACAAGTTTACATAATTATACATTTTGGATAGTTTTGTACATATTCACGCAAAGAAAAACCCTGGCAGCGAACAGCCACCAGGGTTCTACTTATCGTTATTGATCTTGCTATTATGACAGCTCCAGATCTGGCTTGCCATACTCAGCAAGCTTCACATCGTATGCCTTGCGCATAGCTGCCTCAAATGGTATCTCCTTCATAGGAGCGTCCAGTCTTTTCAGCAGATAATGTACAAAATCAGGATTCTGAATGAGCAGTGGTCCGTGAATGTATGTCGCAATGACTCTATTCTTACAGATTCCCTCATTCATGGTATCTGGATTGCTTCCCTGTCCGATCTCCACCTTGCAGAATGTCATATCCTCCGGTATGCCGTAGGTATGGGCAAATCGGCTAGTGTAACCGATGAGTGTCATATCGTTGAACTTTGCCTTGATGAGCGTGTTGAAACGATTTGGGGCCTGGCGGACTGAGTACATGCCCGGAACAACGCCAAGTCCTGTAACTCTGGTTCCGTCCTCTCTCTTGATATAATCTCCGAGGAGTTCCATGGAATTGCCAACCAGAAGGAAAAGCGCCTTTCCATCCTTCATGCATGCTGCGATCTCGTCCTTGTACTGCATCAGTCTGTCAAGCACGAGCTCCTGACTCTTCTCACTCATGGAGCACATATATACCATGTCGATATTCTCTCTCAGAAAGAGAGGTTTCTCGTTAAGTCCTGTTGTCACAAATTCTGCATCCGGCAGGCACTTCTGCAGATACATTGTATTTCCCTTGTCACCGTAGAGTGTGCATATTTCCGGATATAAAATCTCGATCTTCATTATTTGTCACCCTCCAGTCTCTTGATTATCTTCTTCTTCATCTCGCATGACATTCCGTAGTTCTCGCAGTCATACAGGATGTATATTCTGTCGACGCCATCTATAGTCACATCATCTGCCGCAGCAACCTCGCTGAGATTTGTGAGTATCTTCTCCTCCGGGATACCTGCCAGCAGGCATCTCACCTTGTGGTCGTAGCATCTAGGTCCGGTACAGATGACCTGTACAACATCATCTCGGTTGAACTGCTCATACTCTAGATCATATATCCAGCCTGAGAACTCTATGCTCTTCTGTCTGTCCTCGAGATCATCCATCGCAAGAAGGATAGCCTTCTTTCCCTCCTCATTTGCCACATATTCAAATGTTCTGGATGAGGAAACTGCACTCTGTCCCTTTGAGAGTGCCTGAATGACCGTAACACCATTAACTGTGGTCTCATTGTGACGGGAGTCTGGAATATGGATCTGGCCCATGAGTTCCTTTACCCTCTCAGCTGAGAGACCGATCTCGCGCAGTGCCGATATAACTGTAACTTCATTATATATATTGAAGAGAGCTGTGTGGATCAGTGGATAAACTGTCTTCTTGTCTCCCTCCTGTATAGTAATTGTCATCTTCTCTCTGTCTATGTCAGTTGCCAGATATTTCTTGTCCGGGGAGTGAAGTCCACACTTTGGACATACCACATCACCGATGTGATGATATCTGAGGTAATTGTACTTCAATTTCTCGCCGCAGTTAGGGCAGATCTGATAATCCGCAATAAGATTATACGGCTCAGTCTTGTCATCAGGCTGCTTGCCAATTCCATAGAACACTCTGTAGCTATCTTTCTTCAGCATGCTTGAGCAGAGCTCGTCCGCATTCAGTATAACCTTTGCCGAATCAGGGCAGTAGGTATCTATAACGCTGAAAATATAATCAGGGTGAGCATTTCTCTTGAGAGAATCTCTAAAAAGTCCTGTCACAACGAGATAATCAGGCTTCACATATGGAAGTATCAGTCTTGATGCACGCTCATCCACCTCAAATACAGTGGCGTCCACTCTGACTTTTCCTGTAAACGTCAGACTGTTGATGACATTTGTCGTACAGCCTGGAACGATATTGGAACCTGTTCTGTTGCTGACAACTCTTCTTCCATCCTTCTCCAGAACATCAGTTATCAGGTTGCTACAGGTTGTCTTGCCATTTGTTCCTGTGACACATATAGTAAGCGGTGCCTTTGGAGCCTGTGCCAGAAAATCCGGACATATCTTAAGGGCTATAACTCCAGGTGTGTGGGTACCGTTTCTACCCAAGAGCTGAATGAGTCCCTTACTCAGTTTTGCGGCGGCAAGAGCCACATGAAATCTAAAAGATGACATAGCTATTCATTCTCCTTCATACTTAAAACTCATGTCATTCTACATCCTTTGACATTGCTTGTCAATTACACCAGCCCATTACAAGCCTATGATTTCGTCTCTTTCCAATGTTTTCTGTAATTTGTCCTGCGATATGCACTCGGAGTACTGCCAAACCTGTTTCTGAAGCATTTTGTAAAGTAACTGTTGGACGCAAATGCAAGATACTGGGATATCTCTGTGCAGGAAAAGTCCGAGTAAAGCAACATATTTCTCGCGGTCTGGAGTTTCTTCTCCATGATGTAATCAGAAATTGTCTGCCCAACCTCCTTATGGAATAGTTTACTCAGATACGAACGTTCCACTCCCACAAATTCTGCAATCCCTGTAATTTCTATTCTTTCGTGCAGATGATCATATACATAATCCATCGCCCTTACACAATGCGGTGATATAGCTGCTTTCTTTTTCACCCTTTTCATCCGTCTGGCATAGTCCATGATCAACTGATTATGTACGTTTATGATCTGCTGTTTAGTCTGCGCCTTGTCCAGCTTATTAATATAGAAGTCACTGAGATTGTAGCTCTCCATCTCTTCCATGCCCTCTTCTATGCAGAATCTGGATATCATCGCCACTAGTACTATCTCATGATATCTCTGATTGCGGATCTTATCATCTGACAATATGCCCCTTGCAGCAAGAACCGCCTCATCCTCCTCTCCCGTCTGCAGCATACCTGACACTGCCTTCACATCACCACTGCTCACAAGCTGGTAGAAATCCAGCTCGTTGTCGTATGTGGAATGTGCCAGTCCATATTCCCTCTGCACAAATTGCTGCTTTACTATCTCATCCGATATCTTCATTGCCTTTCTGCCTTTCCTCTGTGATATTCATATATCTCTATCACACATTTGTTATATAATTGACACATTTATTATATCCTCTTATCAACGCAAATGCTACTATAAACTCACAGAAAATGAAACAGACAAATGCTCATGAACAGACAAATGAGCACGTTATATAATTTATTATTTCACAGGAGGTTAGTTATTATGAAGACTTTAGACGGATTCAAAAAAGGTGTAAACTTAGGCGGATGGCTTTCACAGGGACCACTTGACAAGAAGCATCTTGACACATTTATCACAGAAAAAGATATTGCAAGAATAGCATCTTGGGGACTTGACCATGTTCGTCTTCCTATCGATTACGATAATTTTGAAAACGAAGACGGAAGCGATAAGGAATACGGCTACGCTTACATCGATTCATGCATTGAGTGGTGCCGGAAGTACAAACTCAACATGGTCCTTGACCTGCACAAGACATATGGATATATATTTGACGATGAGGCTCATCTTCTTGAATTCTTCCATGAGAAACCTCTTCAGGAAAGATTCTATGGAATATGGAGAAAGCTTATAGACAGATATGCTAAGGATGCAGACATGATAATGTTCGAGCCGTTGAACGAGGTCGTAAGTCCAACCGTTGTAAACGAGTGGAATGAGATATCAAGCAAATGCATCGAGATCATCCGTGCAAAAGCACCTACTGCTAAGATCCTGCTCGGTGGGGTTGGCTACAATGCTGTTACATCTATAAAACTTCTCCCTCATCACAACGATGAGAACATAGTTTACAATTTCCACTGTTACGAGCCAATGGTATTTACCCACCAGTCTGCTTACTGGGTAACAGGTATGCCTTCAGATTTCCATATCGAATATCCGGGGGATTTCAATGACTACATGGAGAAATCCCGTCAGATCGAAGGGTGTATGCATGGAGCCATCACCGAGAGTAGCCTTGGACTTAATTCCATCGGCCCTGATTTGTTCGAAAGAATGTTCCTCGACGGCATCAAGGCTGTTGAAGAAAGAGACGGATTTATGTACTGCGGCGAATATGGTGTTATAGATCAGGCACCTCTTGACGGAACTCTGAACTGGTACAAAGATATCCATTCTGTATTTGAAAAGTACGGAATAGGCCGCGCAGCATGGAACTACAAGGAAAAGGACTACGGTCTTGAGGGCGAGCACTATGCGCCTATCATCGATGAGCTTGTGAAGTATATGTAAAAAGAAATAGTCCCATTACTTGCAATGTCTGTTATCACAGTATACTACTCCAATCACGCTCATCTACCTTTGTTTCAACTTGTTTCTATATGCACGCGTCTCCGACCTCGATAAGGACGTTGAGGATCTCCGACGCGGCAAAGAAACGTTGAAACTCAGTCGATTTCGCTACCGATTGTGTGTAGTACACTGTGATGATCAAGACATTTTGCAAGTAATGGGACTATTTTTCATTTTTCACTATCTCTGTATTGCTCTTGCTTTTGTCAGGAGACAGACTGTCTCTACCCCGCGGGTGAGCGGGAACATGTCCACCGGTGTCATCCTGATGACCTGGTAGCCGTTCTTTATCATATATTTCAAGTCGCGGGCAAGGCTCTCCGGGCCGCAGGATATATACACTACTCTCTTAGGTCCAAGAGTGATGACCGATGACATGAACTCCTCCGTGCTTCCAGATCTCGGAGGATCCATAAATACCACGTCTATGCTGTCCCCTTCCTCAGCGACATCCACCATAAATCTACCTGCATCGTTACTGTAAATGTCAACATTCTGTATCTTGTTCATCTTCACATTCACCCGGGCATCATGCACTGCTGCCTCATTCAACTCCACGCCGATGACCTTCTTTGCCCGGTCGCTTGCAGCTATGCCTATGGTTCCTATACCGCAGTAGGCATCTATCACAGTCTCCTTCTTCTTGAGATCCGCGTACTTGATAGCTTTTCCATATAGAACCTCAGTCTGCTCCGGATTGACCTGATAGAAGCTGCCCGGCGATATACGGAAACGCTTTCCGCATAGGATATCCTCTATATAACCTTTACCGTAAACAACCTGATTCCTGTCGCCGATGACCATGCTGGTGTCCTTCATGTTGATATTCTGAACAACCGTTGTAATCTCCGGATGAGCCGTCACAAGTGCCTTTGCGAGATTCTTCTTGGACGGAAATACCGGCGACGCTGTAACTATGATCACCATGATCTGCCCGGTCTTTCTTCCAACTCTTATCTGCAAATGCCTGATAAGTCCGGTTCCTGTATCCTCGTTGTATATCTGGAGCTTGAACGACTTTATCAGTCCAGCAAATGTCCTGATGATGGCCGCAGCCTTCTCATCCTCCACATAACAGTTCTCGACTGGAAGTATATTGTGTGTTCCCTCCTCGTACACCCCGGAAATTATTTCTCCGCTCTTCATTCTCCTGAATGCCGCAGTGACCTTATTCCTGTAGTGATACGGATTCTCCATGCCTATTATCTTGTCCACAGGACCAAATACGCTGAGCAGGTCATCTATATACTTCTGTTTCTCGGCAAGCTGCTGCTCATATGGCATATCCACATACTGACAGCCACCGCACAGATGGGATATAGGGCATTTGCTGTTTGGGTTAAGCTTATATTGTGATGAGTGTGCCTGTCGCGTTTTTCCCTGTACAGCTTTACCTTTGCTTCCTGTTTTTATTTGTTTCTCTCCACCTGTTACATCGTACTTTCTGCTATGTGTCTGTCTTTTTCTTTCGTTTACGCTGCCACTCGTTTTATTGTTTTCTTCTCTGCGAGGCTTACCCCCGTTTCTTCGCTCTGCCATCATTTTTACCTCATTATGAAATATTCAATCAATCTGCGTCTATATGACACTCTATCACTCCTATTCTCCAGTGAGCGTCACCTTGATCATATCGTGGTGAACCGCCTCAAGAAACTTTCCAAATATATCCTCCGTCCTGACCTTCATACTTGATGTGTTCACACACGGATGGCATCCAAGATACTCGCCCTTCATAACATCCTCGTCAACAAGCAGCTGCACATGATTCTCATGGTCATTCATGAGACCCATGACGCTGACCGCCCCCGGCCTGATATCCAGATACTTCTCCATATCCTCCGGCGATGCAAATGAAAGTCTCGCGCTGCCTATCTGCGATGTGATCTCCTTTGTCTTGAACGGCTTGTCGCCCGGCATCATGAGCAGATAGAACTGTGTCTTCTGCCTGTTGCACAGAAACAGATTCTTACAAATGGTTGCCCCAAGCACCGCATCTATCTCGTAGCAAACTTCCATTGTGTCTGCTGGTGCATGATCTGTGCGCCAATACTCTATGCCGTGATCATCAAGGAAATCATAAACTCTGATTTCCCTCTCAAGTCGTCCTTCATTTGTATCCGGTCTGCCTTTGTATAATTCCATTTGTGTGCCCTCCGTTGGTGGTTTATATATTTGTATTCTCTATTCATCATCATGCCAAAGAACTATTTTTCTCTCATACATTTACGCGTAAATCATATCACGTTTTTCGTGGCGTTGCTATATAAAACAAGCAATATAAAATCAATATAAAACCATGCCTTCGAGAGTGTAAACACATACCGGCAATACCTTGTCAGAATAAAAAGGAACAATCTGACAATATCAAATGCACCTGCGTTCAGCTGGTGTACTCAATAATATCCCATTGTTCCCATTTTGATAATATTATCTACAACCTATTGCCTTGCCTGAGATAATCAAGAAAGCCCTCACATCCCTGACACACATCCCTGTATGTCTCATCAAATCGTCCTGTATACCACGGATCTGCTATAGATTGTCCATGCCTTCCCGCGTAATCGAGCAGCAAATGTATCTTGTCCTGGTAGTCCGGACCGGTTATGCGCATTGTGTTCCTCACATTTGATGTATCTGCGCAGAGCAGGTAATCATAATATTCATAATCCCGCCTTGTAACCTGTCTTGCCCGCTTGCCACTAAAGTCTGTATAAGCCGTCTTACCTATGCCTTGCGCCCTCAGCACGTCCTGCGCCGGTGGATATATCGGATTGCCTTTTCCGCCCCAAATCTCCTCAGTGCTGGTGGCCGCAGAAGCTATATCAAATTTATCTGCTATGCCGAGCTTTTCTACCATGTCCTTGAGGACGAACTCGGAGATAGGGGAACGGCATATATTGCCATGGCAAACAAATAGTACTTTAATCATTGTTTTGTTTCTCCTTAATTTGCCCCGGAATTCCCTTGTTTGCAAGGATTCTTGGAAATTTTGCGATGTTCTTGATTTTACTCCAAAATTACAGATTGTGGTGAATCAGAGCAAGATTGAGCAAGTTGTTACTACCTGTTAGTAGTAAAATTGGTAGTAAAAAATAAAAGATTACTACTAAGGATTTTTAGAGTCTTCCATGACATTTTTTATATTTCAGTCCACTGCCACATGGACACTTTTCATTAGGATAAATCTTTTTCTTTTTTCTTTCCTTTATAGGAAATTCAACCGGCAAAGGCACTACCCCTTTAGCAAGCAATTCTAATTCTCTTAACCTATAAAGGTATTCTGAAATAACCAAAATTGCTTGAAACATACTTAATGCTTCAATTTCAAATTCAAGCAGATATTCAGACAGTTTCTTTTCTCTCTTTTTAGGATCTGGAATATATATTATTTTTTGAGTTGATGTTTCATACTCAACATCATTATGTCCTATTGCATTCCGAAGTTTTTGATTATACTTTACATCTATCGTACGCATATAGAGTTCATTCTTGTTATATAAATGAAATCTATTAGCTTTTGTCGCGGCTATAAATTTATCCAAAGAAACAATTCCTGCATTGTTCGCAATAAAACCGTTCGCATCACCTCTATTTTTTATATTATCAATTGCCGCTGGAATAATCAAAAGATTTCCTAACGTCTCATATGCATCTAAATAAAACTGCTTTACATCTTCATACGTACTTGTTGTAGTTCCCTCCACTTCAAGATCTACACTTCCTTCATCACAAAATTGTAACGACAAAGCCGGAATCAAATAAGGATAAGCCACTATAAACTCGCCTAATAGAGTATTAATCTGTTCCTGCATCTGTTTTAACGAATATCCATCGTGTGTATTAAGATATTCTATAAGACAATTCATTTTTTCTTTATCTAATCTCAGAATATCAGATCCAATTTGTGGCAACTCCAATATAGACGGTTTTAGCGGTGATAGGAATCCTCGAACTTCAATCATGCGAACTGCTCTCATTATTTCAAGTTCATTTCTACACATGATAAATTCTTCTGGAAATAGTTTCTTTATCTCTTGTTTAAGATATTCTTGATTTCCATCTTTATACAATTGTAAAACACGTTTATATTGAGGCCATATACTAGCCGTTTGTTTTAGCGTATTCACACTATTTCCAAAACTCTTATAATTATCAAAATCACCACTTTTCTGCTGATATCTTATAAATGGTGTAATAAAATTTTCCTGTAGGCACCATCCATCACACATCTTAATTGTTGTGAATTCTCCTGAACACTCTACTACGTAATCTGGAATAGTTGTTGGAGCGGCATTAACTCTTTCAGCATTTTCAAATTCAAATTTAAGCCCCAAGGTATCTTGTCCAATCTTTACTTTTCCTTTTAATGATATACCACATTTTCCGCAAGTTACAGCAATAGGATGCTCATCAAGCCATCCAACCTGCAATCTAATTCTTGTTATACATCCGCAAACTTCACACCTAATAAATTCGTTATATACCAAGCTTTTCACTCCAATCTTTTATATTATTTCCCTAAAATCGCAGAAAACCACCAGTTTCATTATATATGTATAAGCAATTTTTTTCCACTCAAAAAACGCCCCAGCCTAAGCCAGAGCGTTTCCTATCTTCCATATCAAACCACCTTAAACATCTTCTGCGACATCGGTTTCTCCTTCTTCTGCTAAACCTCCGCCTGTGCCTTCCTAAACTCTTCCATCCGTTTCTATTCTTCCTCGGCATCATCAAACCCAATATGCGTGTACACATTCATGGTAACACTAATATCCGAATGCCCCATGAGGTATTGTAATATCTTTGGATTCATTCCCGATTTTGCCATATTCGAGCAATAGGTGTGTCGGCATACATGAGGCATAATGTTTGGTATCTGCACCCGGTAGATGTCATTGTATCTGCCAACCTTATGATTGAATCGGTGCTGCCAGTGCATTGCCACAAGTGGCATTCCATTATCATCGTAGAATAAAAATCCACTATATTCATCTATGGACTTCTCCACTTTCGGTGCATTCCTGTATGAAAGAGTATGTACACCACTTCATAATATTTACAACACACCACATCGTCATGCACAAACTTTAAGAACTTTCTCATCTGGTCTTTGGAAATTGCCTCTCTTGTGACCGAATCATTTACCAATACCCCGGCAAGCTGAAATCCAAATGGGTTCTTTACCAGAATGTCATCATCCACCGCCATCTGAAAGGCTGGTCGCCGCACTCCCTTGATGGTATGAATAGAACTGTAGCTCTTTCAATCTTCCTGTTGCAGTTTGATAAGAAACAGCTTTGCATCCGAAGTTTTCACACTTCGTATCGTCTTTTTGCCAAATGCTTCCTTCGCAAGCAGTCTCTGCACTGTAACATATCCCTGCTTGGTACTTTGTCTTACCCCTGTCTTGGTTTTTAAATATCTGTCTACCAGTTCGCAGACTGTCATCTGGCCATCTACAATATTTACAAGCAAATCCATATTTACCTGCTTTTCCAACTCCCTGAGAGAAAAACATGTTTTTTGCCCTTGGGAAGTTTGTCCGCAGGTTCCAGTTTCCAACTGTATACAAAATGTGGTTTTCCATCAATATGATATTTATATTGGTATTTTCCATCTGCTCTTACGCTTTCTCCCAGACGCAGTACTCTTCGCTTAAAATCCCGCCTTGTCTGTCCTCTTCCTGCCTTTGCCATTATCCTCGCCTCCTCAACTCTGGATGGTGCAGTAGATATTTTTCAAACGCAACCCGGAGAATCAGCTTGCGTTCTCCGTAGTATGCCAGAAAACCTTCTCCATCCGTATTATTCAATAAATCATGAAATTTTCTCCGGCTCAAAACAAAATATTCAATTGTCTCAGAATGATTTAAAATATCCTTTTCTGCTAAACTTGGTCTTGCCATAAAATCACATTCCTTTCTGCCAAAAATGGCTATTTTTCAAGGGTTTTCGGGGTCATCCTATGTTCGCTCTTATGCCCTGTAATAGCAACTACTTTTGGCAGATAAAAGGAACTATATTTCTGAAGAATTAAGGATAAATTCTTCGAACTTCGGGCGGATAATCAGGAATCTGTTTCCACAGTATACCGCCACTGTTCCAAGGTTATCCTCTGCAATTCTTCTCAGTTTCTTTATACCAATATTAAAATAAGCTGCTGCCTCCTTGATGGTGAGCATATACTTCTCACTAACAGGAAGCGCTTCATTGCTTTCTGCATTCATAGTATCTCTCCTTCCGACAAGGTGGTCACACAGCTGACTCCTTTGTACTATTTTTTCTTTTTTGTCATTTTCACTCTGATTCTGTGATATTTGCCCCAAGGGGCGGTCTAAATCTCTGTCACCTTTTATGCCGAGCAACGGTGCCGCCACTTCACGCACAAAAACTGCGAATTTAAACGGGGTATTAACCCCCAATACAGCTAAATACCATACAAGGGGCATATATTCCATTCAAGATGATAGAAATAAAATCAAACAATTCTATGATTATTTCCCTGCATCTGCCATCTGGATAACCTTGATTGCTTCATTTCTTACAAGTTTTCCGTCAAGGAACTCAAATTCAAGATATCCAATCTGATCATACAGCACAAATTTTTCCAACAATGTTCTTACCGTCACAGGCTTTCTTCCTACAATCCAGTAATATGAGAAGTCACCAAATGCAATCGGCTTAGTACCTATATCGATAGCCGGCATATATTCCGAAATAATAACCTGTTTTCCAAGAATTGTATCATTTGTCTGATTCCACAAATAATTGTCATCGATATCCTTCAGCTTTCTGAGTGCAAGTGCCGTCTTATCATTCATAAGCCAGATGCCATTTCTTCTATATTCCTTATCAACACTAAAATATAAAGAAATCACATCATCATAAGTCAGCGTTTCTGCTGTCAGTGCTGTTTTAGCTCCATCTGTATTATGAAGAATACCAGTAGGTTCATCTGCTCCGGTTCCATTAATAAATGCGTTATCCTCAGCTTTTCCAAATGACTTTCCAAGCTTTTGTGTCAGATACTTTTCAATATCAAATCCTGCATCATTTACAAAATCCTCATCCAATGTAACGATAGATGCCAGCTTATAGCTTTCAATCATTTTTTCATTGAAATCTCCTGCACTTTCATATACTGGAATTGCAGCTCCCTCCGCTACAAATTCCGCTTTATCCTTACAATCCTTCGCAAAGATTCTATAACCATTTTTATATGCACGAATAACTGTCGCTATCTTTCTGAAATCAAATTCCTTTTCAATTTCATTCATAACCTTTCCGGCTGCAACAGTCGGCATACTGTAAGTTCCTGTACTAATATCCCTACCCTTTGCAAGAATATCCTCTCTCGCCTCTTTGTTTCTCATCGCATTCCAGAACTGAATATCATATTCTGGCTGTGCCGTAATCTGCGTATTACTAATCATAATCTTCTCCTCCTTAATTTCTGTCGCACACAGGGCATTTATAAAGTCCAAGTGTATTTAATGTCAGCTGTCTCCCAATCTGTTTCAGATGATTGCCACACTTAGGGCAATGAATTTCATACGCAAATGCCATTTCCTCTGTATGATCACTGCTCGCATGAAGTCTGTACGTTCTCTTTATCTTTCCTGTCTCATCCCGGCTCAGTTCATCCGTCAAATACAAGCTGCACATTCTCTGTGCATATTCTTCAGTATAATAAGAATGGGACGCATTCAGCAATGTTCCTTCCTTATTCAGCTTTGTTAATGGAAATACCATAGTAAAATCCTCCTTCTTTCTATCGTCTGCACCTGTCACAGGTGTACAGACCAAGTTTATTTGCATCATGGTTTTGAGCCATCTGCCTTAATACCGCACCGCACAAAGGACAGTGAATTTCTATGCTGTCAGTAGCATTCTGGCTCATCGGCTCTTTTGAATAAAGTCTGTAATAATTGGAAATAATCTCCGACAGGTACATTCTACTGTTCTGCCGTACTGTTTCCTTGTCTGTTGATAAAAACATCGGTACCTTTTCCAGTCCATCTGTATCTCCATCAATCAGAGGATGGTATCTTATCATCTGCATCCACTACACCGCCTTTCCATCTAATCTTGTAAATCTGTCTCTGCAGAAATCCATTGCATCTTCATAAGTAGAGAACACC
>ERZ772897.992-NODE-992-length-32002-cov-6.010392_pt1 | contig 32002 bp, 26 predicted proteins | sample MGYA00512125_ERZ772897 | MGnify/ENA primary metagenome ERZ772897 (study PRJEB29015, sample SAMEA2737660) | human gut metagenome | biome: human gut; feature: human-associated habitat; material: faeces | place: China | collected 2012 ... | reverse complement strand
CCACGGAGAGGCAGGTGCCGCCGCACTGGCGCCTGCTGCCGTCCCGCCGCGCGCCGCGCGCGCCTTCGCCTCAGCGAGGTCGGGTTTCCCATCCTTGTCGCTGCACGTGAGGCGACAGCGCGGGTAGTTGCTGCACCCCCAGAAGACGCCGTTCTTCCCCGTGCGCTGCACAAGGACGCCGCGCTGGCAGCGCGGGCAGACGTTCTCCCCCTCGACCTTCATGTGGACGTCGAGCGCCTTGGCGCAGAGCTTCCGCGTGAAATCGATCTGCGCCGCGAGGAACTCGTCGAGCGTGCCCTCGCCCTCCGACATCGAGTGCAGGCGGTCCTCCCAGATCGCCGTCGAGTCGGGGTACGTCATCTCGTCGGGCAGCGCGTCGATGAGCAGGTAGGCGGACGCCTCGGGCACGAGGTATTTCTTCTTCCCCTGCGGATGCAGGAAATGGCGCCGGATGAGGTCGTCGATGATCGTCGCGCGCGTCGCCTCCGTACCGATGCCGTAGACATCCTTGAGCTGTTTCTTCGCCTCGGGGTTCTTGACGTATTTATGGATTTCCTTCATGCCCGCGAGTAGCGTCGCCGGCGTGAAGCGCACGGGCGGCTTCGTGACGCTCTGCTTGAGCTCGCCCTGCGCGTAGGTGACGGCGTCCCCCTTTTTCATCGCGGGCAGCGCGTGCTCGCTCTCGTCGGACGCCAGCTTCTCCTCCGCCTCGTCCTCCTCGCCCGCGGCGCGGCGCGCCTTCGCCTGATACATGATTTTCCAGCCCGGGTCGCGCTCCGTGCGGCCGCTCGCCGTGAAGAGCTCGTCATGGTATGTGACTTCGACCTTCGTCTGGTCGTAGACATGATTCGGGTAGAACTGCGCGAGGTAGCCGCGCGCGATGAGCGTATAGAGGTTGCGCTCCGCCGCGGGCAGCGTCTCGGGATTCACGCGCACCGTCGTCGGGATGATCGCATGGTGCGCCGAGATCTTCTTGTCGTTCCAGGCGCGGCTTTTTTTCGCGGGGTCGGCCTTCGCTGCCCACGCCGCGAGCTCCGTGCCCTCCGCCTGGCGGAGGTTCGCGATGATCGTCTTCGCCTCGCCGAACTGATTGAGCGGCAAATACTCGCAGTCCGAGCGCGGGTACGTCGTGAGCTTCTTCTCGTAGAGCTTCTGCGCCGTATCGAGCACGAGCTGCGGCTCGTAGCCGAACCGCTTGCCCGCGAGCACCTGCAGGCTCGAGAGCGAGAACGGCAGCGGCGCGCTCTCCTGCTTCTTCGCGCGCGTGTAGCCCGTGATGCGCCCCTCGCGCGGCTCCTCGGAAAACGCGTGGAGCTGCGCCTCTGCCACGCCCTTGTCGATGAGGCGGTTCTCGCTGTCGAGCCCCGCCATCGTATCGCGCGGCTTCCACTGCGCGGTGAACGTGCCGTTTTCGTGGGCGAACGTCGCCTTGATATTATAGTAGTCAACGGGCGTGAAGTGCTCGATCTCACGCTCCCGGCGCACGACGAGCGCGAGCGTCGGCGTCTTGACCCTGCCGATGGGCAGCACGATGCGCGCATGCCCCGCGCGCCGCGCCGCGAGCGTATAGGCGCGCGAGAGGTTCATGCCGATGAGCCAGTCGGCGCGCGAGCGCGCGAGCGCCGACTGCTTGAGCGGGAAAAAGTCCGCGTTGTCGCGCAGGTGCGCGTTCGCGCTCTTGATGCTCTTCTCGTCGAGCGCGTTGAGGAGGATGCGCTTTACAGGCTTCTCGTTGCCGAGGTAGTCGAGCACCTCGTCGACGAGCAGCTGTCCCTCGCGGTCCGGGTCGCCTGCGTGCACGATCTCGTCCGCGTCGGCGATGAGCTTCTTCACGATGGCGAACTGCTTCTCGCTCCCCTTCGCGACGTAGAGCTTCCACGCCTGCGGCAGGATGGGCAGGTCCTCCGCGCGCCACCTCTTGTAGCGCGCATCGTACTCCTGCGGCTCCGCCTGCCGCAGGATGTGGCCGAACAGCCACGTCACGACGCCCTCTCCCGTCACGAGATAGCCGTCATGGCGCTGCGCCGGCCCCTGGAGGCACTTCGCGATCTCCCGCCCCATGCTCGGCTTCTCGGCAATGTATAAACGCAAAACGATACTCCTTCCGATGATCCCCTGCGGCAGTCTCCCCTCCGCCGCCCTTTCTGAAGCGCTCCCGCCGGGGCGCCGCCCTCACGCGAACAGACGGCTGATGCCCCAGACGAGGAGCGCGAGCCAAAGCACGACGATGACGCCTGCGAGCACGAGCACCGCCCCGCCGTGGCGCAGCAGCCAGTCCGCCTGCTGCTCCGACCGCTGCCGCACGTCCTGCGGCACGAGATGCAGGAGCCCTGCGACCGCCGCCGGCACGAGCACGGCATCGTCGAGCACACCGACGACAGGGATCGTGTCCGGGATGAGGTCGATGGGGCTCAGGAGATAGAGGATCGTGAGCAGCAAAAGCACGCGCACGCGCCCCGGTGTCCGCGGCTCCTTCGCCGCCATGAACAGCACCGCGAGATCCCTGCGGAAAAATCGAAGAAAAGAAAGGATTCTCCTCATGCCTCTGCCTCCTCTGCCGACACATCATGATTTCCCCCTATTCTATCACAGAATCCCGCCTCCGTACACCACCGCGCCGCCGTCTCTCATACAACTCATTTGAATAGTAATTGACACAACTATGCACATTTTGTTATAATTTATTTACATTTTTACAGGCAAACGCAGGCACCGCCGCCTGCACGACGATAAGGAGGCATCCCATGTCCGAGAAAACCTTTCCACTGACTGCCGACGCACTGCGCGAAGTCGTGAAGAAATACCCGACGCCGTTCCACATCTACGATGAGAAGAAGATCCGCGGGAACATCCGCGCGCTCCAGAAAGCGTTCGCCTGGGCGCCGCGCTTCCGCGAGCAGTTCGCCGTCAAGGCGCTGCCGAACCCGCGCATCCTGGAGATCCTCCACGAGGAGGGCGCCGGCACCGACTGCAGCAGCCTCGCGGAGCTCGTGCTCTCCGACATCGCCGGCATCAAGGGCGAGGAGATCCTGCTCACGTCGAACGACACGCCCGCCGATGAATTCCAGAAAGCCATCGAGCTCGGCGCCATCATCAACCTCGACGACCTCAGCCACCTCGACTACCTCGAGCAGAACGCCGGGCTGCCCGCCTGCCTCTGCTTCCGCTACAACCCCGGCGACCTCATGGAGGGCAACGACATCATCGGCAAGCCGACCGAGGCGAAGTACGGTCTGCCGCGCGACCAGCTCTTCGAAGGCTACCGGCGCGCACAGGAGAAGGGCGTCAAGCGCTTCGGCCTGCACACGATGGTCGCCTCGAACGAACGCCGCACGGAGGCGTTCCTCTTCACGGCGAAGCTCATGTTCACGCTCGCGCGCGAGCTCAAGGAGCGCCTCGGCATCCACGTCGAGTTCGTGAACCTCGGCGGCGGCTTCGGCATCCCCTACCGCCCCGAGGAGGAGCCGCTCGACCTCATGGAGATCGGCGAGGGCATCCATAAACTCTACGATGAGCTCATGGTCCCCGCGAGCCTCGGCGACGTCGCGATTCTCACGGAGAGCGGCCGCGCCATCACGGGAGACGCTGGCTGGCTCGTCTCGACCGTCCTCCACGAGAAGAAGACGTACAAGGACTACATCGGCCTCGACTCCTGCATGGCGAACCTCATGCGCCCCGCGATGTACGGCGCCTACCACCACATCACGATCGCCGGCAAGGAGGACGCGCCCTGCGACCACACGTACGACATCACGGGCTCGCTCTGCGAGAACAACGATAAATTCGCCATCGACCGCAAACTGCCGAAGATCGACATCGGCGACCTCGTCATCATCCACGACACGGGCGCGCACGGCAGCGCCATGGGCTTCAACTACAACGGCAAGCTCTGGTGTGCCGAGCTCCTGCTCCACGAGGACGGCAGCGTCGAGCTCATCCGCCGCGCCGAGACGCTCGACGACTACTTCGCAACGCTCCGCTACCCAGGCTCCGTCCTCAAGTGAGACGCGGCAAGCCGCACTGAGGAATCGCACACACGCTGCGCGCACCGAGCGACCTCGACCATGATAGACAGCAAAAGGCGCCTGCCCCCGCAGTTCCCAATCTTGGGAACGGCGGAAGGCGGGCGCCTTTCTCGTATCCGATTTTATTTCCGCAACTGAGGCGCGCTGTCACGCCTCATCTTTCGGCGGGAAATCCTGCAGGGCATCAAACCCCTCCTGCCCCGTGCGGATCTTGACGACATTCGTGACCGGCGTGACGAAGATCTTGCCGTCGCCGTAGTGCCCCGTATGGAGCACCGCCTTCGCCGTCTCGATGACCTTCTGCGGCGGGATCGCGGAGACGACGACCTTCACCTGCACCTTCGGGATGAGCTTCGAGGCGACCTTCGCGCCGCGGTACATCTCCGCGTGGCCTTTCTGCAGGCCATAGCCAGAGACCGGCGTGACCGTCATGCCCGTGATGCCGATGTCCTCGAGCGCGTTCTTCAAAGCCTCAAAGCGCTCACGCGCCGTGACGATGGAGACGCAGGTGATGGGCTTGCCGCCCGCCGTGACCGTCTGCGTGAACGTCACAGGCGCCGGCGCCTCTGTGCTATCGATGGGTGTCGGTGCCGACGTCGAGCCGGGCACCTCCGGCACCGGCATAAAGTCCGCATACGCGGAGGCGAGGCCGTGCTCCTCGAAATCGAGGCCCGCGATCTCCTCCTTCGCCGAGACGCGCAGGCCGATCGTCGCCTTGAGAATGCTGAACACGGCCGTGATGACGATGGCGACGTAGAGCGCGACGCAGACCACGCCGAGCACCTGCACGAGGAAGAAATGCGCCTCGCCCGTATAGAGCAGGCCATCCTTCACGGCGAAGAGCCCCGTGAGGATCGTGCCGAGCGCGCCGCAGACACCGTGGACAGCGACCGCGCCGACCGGATCGTCGACCTTGAGCTTCTGGTCGATGAACTCCACGGCGAACACGACGACGATGCCGGCGATAAGGCCGATGAAGAACGAGCCGACCGGGCTCACGGCATCGCAGCCCGCCGTAATCGCAACGAGGCCGGCGAGCGAGCCGTTGAGTGTCATCGAGACATCGGGATGGCCGTAGCGCAGCCACGTGAGCACCATGACCGTGACCGTCGCCGTCGCCGCCGCGAGGTTCGTCGTGACGAAGATCGTCGACGCCGAGACGAGCGTCTCATCGCCCGTCATCGACACCGTCGAGCAGCCGTTGAACCCGAACCAAGCGAACCAGAGGATGAACACGCCGAGCGCCGCGAGCGTCAGGCTGTGGCCGGGAATGGCGTTCACAGAGCCATCCTTGTTGTACTTGCCGATGCGCGCGCCGAGCATGTAGGCACCGACGAAGGCGCAGATGCCGCCGACCATGTGGACTGCCGTCGAGCCGGCGAAATCATGGAAGCCCATCTCGCTGAGCCAGCCGCCGCCCCAGATCCAGTGGCCCGTGACCGGATAGATGATCATGCTGATGAGGATGCTATAAATGCAATACGCCGAAAACTTCGTGCGCTCTGCCATCGCGCCGGAGACGATTGTCGCCGACGTCGCACAGAACACCGTCTGGAAGATCACGTACGCCATGGATGGATAGCCCGCATCGTCCGCGACCTGCCAGTTCTGGATGAAGAAATCCGGCGCGCCGATGATGCCGCCGATATCATCGCCGAACATCAGGCCGAAGCCGATGGCCCAAAAGACGACCGTGCCGAGCGCGAAATCCATGACGTTCTTCATGACGATGTTGCCCGCGTTCTTCGCCCGCGTGAGGCCGGTCTCGACCATCGCAAAGCCCGGCTGCATGAAGAAGACGAGCGCCGCGCCGAGCAGTACCCAGATCGTATCGACCGCCACGAACCGCCCGGCATCCGCTGCCTCCGCAGCGAACGCATGCGGCGCCGCCGTCATGAGGCCGAGCCCCAGCGCCGCGGCACCGGCAATCTTGCTTCTGCGTGAAAACATAATGTCTCACCCTTCCTTATTATTGCCACCGGCAGGCATTCCGTGCCCGCCGCCCCGAAGCCAGCCGCGCTGCGCGCCGTCCACCTCCGGAGGAAATAAGAAAAGGCGCCGACTCCGCAAATCGCGGAATCGACGCCCTTGTCGATCATTCCATTGTAAAGGCAATCCTGCAGGAGAAACCTCTTGTCCATTATAGTAGTCTTCCCCGTCTGCTTTGTCAAGGGGAAAATGGAAAAACCCTGAAAGCCTCCGTGGATATTATATTGCACACGCACGCACGCGTGCGCGCCCGCTCTTCTCAGTCGAGCCGCCCGAGGATCGTGCGGGCAACGTAGACGCCGCTTGCGCCTGCCTGCGAGAGGCCGCGCGTCACGCCGGCGCCGTCGCCGATGGCGAAGACGTTCGTAAAGCGCGTCTCGAGCTCCTTGCTGAGCACGACACGGGAGCTGTAGAACTTCACCTCGACGCCGTAGAGCAGCGTGTCGTCGTTCGTCATGCCGGGCGCGACGTAGTTGAGCTGCTGGATCATCTCGATGATGTTGTCGAGGTGGCGCTTCGGCAGGATCAGCGAGAGATCGCCCGGCGTCGCCGCGAGCGTCGGGTGCGTGAAGCTCTTTGCCATGCGGTGCGCGTTCGTGCGGCGGCCCTTGATGAGGTCGCCGTAGCGCTGCACGATGATGCCGCCGCCGAGCATGTTCGAGAACGAGGCGATGCGCTTGCCGTACTGATGCGGCTCCTTAAACGGCTCCGTGAAATGGTTCGAGACGAGCAGCGCGAAATTCGTGTTGTGGCTCTGCAGCTTCGGGTCACTGTAGGAGTGGCCGTTGACCGTCACGATGCCGTCCGTATTCTCCATGACGACGTGGCCGTGCGGGTTCATGCAGAACGTGCGCACGAAATCACCGTACCGCTTCGTGCGGTAGACGAGCTTTGCCTCGTAGACCTTCGAAGTGATGTCGTTCCAGACCTCATCGGGCACCTCGACGCGCACGCCGACGTCGACGCGGTTGTTCTCCTGCTCGAGCCCGAGGCGGTCGCACTCGTTGCTGAACCACTCCGCGCCCGCGCGCCCCGGCGCGACGACGAGATACTCCGCTGCGATGCGCTCGCCGTCCTCGAGCTCGACGGCGTTCTCGCCCTTGCCGTCCGAGAGGAGATGCGCAACGGGGCACTCGAAGCGGAAGGAGACCTTGTCCTTCAGGTACTCGTACGTTGCCTTGAGCATCTTGAGGTTGTTCTCCGTGCCGAGATGGCGCACGCTCGCCTCGAGCAGATGGAGGTCGTGCTCGAGCGCGCGCTTGCCGAGCGACGAGCCCTTCGTCGTGAAGACCTGCGCGGGCGCGCCGTGCTTGCAGTTGATCGTATCCACGTAGCGGATGAGCTCCATGACCGTCGCATCATCGAGGTACTCGTTGAGCCAGCCGCCGAACTTCGTCGTGAAATTGTACTTGCCGTCGGAGAACGCCCCCGCGCCGCCGAACCCGCGCATGATGCTGCAGGGCTTGCAGCCGATGCAGCTCTTCACCTTCCCCGCGGAGATCGGGCAGACGCGGTGATAGATATCCTTGCCGCTCTCCAGCACGAGGATCCTCAGCTCCGGCTTCTTCTCGATAAGCTCATACGCCGTCATCACACCCGCGGGCCCGCCGCCCACGACAACTACATCATACGTTTCCATAAAAGCCCTCCTCAGAGCATAAAAAAAGCGCAGAATGCACATTCCTGCACTTATATTCTATCATCTCAGAGCGGGAAATTCAAGACTCCGCGCACCTCAGAGATTCTCGAGCAGGCGGATCTCGTTCTTCATGATGTATTTCGTCTGCTCCGGCATCCTGCCGTTCACGAGATAGTCTGAGCTTTCTTTAGGAAAACCTCGATCGATCGATTTCCAATGCACGAAGTACAATCCAAGCATCAGCGATTCTCGCTGCATCTTGAAAAGCCTCCCCCACCTCACACCTCAGAAAAGTGAGGCATCATCAGTTTGTGTGGAGAAATTCCCAGCCTGCTAAGCAGCTTCATAATCCCATGGCAACCTTACATCAATGTCGGAGCAGCGGAGCATAATCAGGCCATTGTCATAGTGGACAGATTTTCTGCCACATGTATGCTTTTTCAATGGTCATAAGTGAGCCGTAGGGAAATTTTGTCTCCCCTGCCGCCACGAAAAAACGCGCCCGCACTCCTTTGATGGGAAGCGGGCGCGTGGGAGTTTGCTCCCAGGCGTTTATTTCTTCGTGATGTCCTTGCCGAACCATTTCTCGGAGATCTTTGCCATCGTGCCGTCGGCTTTCATCTCGTCGAGGACTTTCTGCACTTCGTCGCGCAGGGACTGGTTGTCCTTCGCGAAGGCGATGCCGAACGTGCTCACGGGGCCGATGGCGACGTCGACGGCTTCGATGCTGTCGGGGTGCTTGCTCATGTAGTAGCGGCCGACGATCTCATCGCCGATGACGGCATCGATGCGGCCGTTCTCGAGGTCCATGAACGCCGAGACGAAGTCCGCGTATTTCTTGACTTCCTTGACGTCCTTCTTGTAGAAGTCCGTGTTGTCGAGGTACTCTTCTGCCGTGCTCGAGCTCTGCGTGCCGATGGCCTTGCCCGCGAGGCTCTGCTCGTCCTTGATGTCCGCAGTGCCTTTCTTCACGAAGATGATCTGGCGGTTGTCCATGTACGGTTCGGAGAAGAGCATGTTCTCCTTGCGCTTCTCCGTGATGTCGAGGCCGTTCCAGAGGACGTTGACGCGGCCGCTCTTGAGCTCCGCCTCCTTGCTCGACCAGTCGATCGCCTTGAACTCGACCTCTCTGCCGAGGCGCTTCGACGCCTCTTTCGCGAGGTCGACGTCGAAGCCGACGATCTCGTTGTTCTCGTCCTTGAAGCCCATCGGCGGGAAATTGTCATCGAGCCCGACGACGATCTTCCCCTTGTCTCCGGAGCCCGCATCGCTCTTCGCCGCCTGCTGGCTGCCGCAGCCCGTGAAAAACGCCGCTGTCAGGGCAGCAGCCAGTCCCAGGGCGGCAAGTTTCTTCCATTTCATCATCCAGTTCCTCCCATTCCTCAATATAAATTCATATAGGGTTCATTATACTTTAGCATGGTAAATTAGCAAATCGTCGTTTCGGACGGATTTTACATCTTTACACTCTCTTTCGCCCGCATTCTAAATCTTCCTGCTTTTTTCGCACGACCGTGCCAAAGGCGCCCCTTTTGGTGCCATGGTCTCATTTTTTCCTTCCAGCAGGGAAACGGAGGGAAAGGGAGAATAACTATAGTAGAAAACGAATCTATAAGGAGGGATTCATCGTGCGTGCTGTTTCCGTAGAAGACCTCAAGCCCGGCATGATCCTCGCACGGACGCTGGTCAACGACGATATGATCGTCATTCTGTCCGAAAATACGCTGCTGACGAAAGCGCATATCACGCGCCTCACGTTTTTGAATATTCCCGTTGTCTACGTCAAGGATGAGTACGAACTCAGCAAGAACTATCAGGCGGTCGCCGCGATCTTCAACCGCGGCAACGCGTTCCTCAAGGACTACAAGAGCGTCGTCTCCGCGGCGCGCCACATCATCGACGAGGTGCGCGAGACGGGCAAGGTGCCTGTCTCGGAGACGAACGCCGTCGTGACGAAACAGATCACGCCGCTCGCGAAGAGCAGCGGCGCCATCGACTACCTCTACGAGCTCAACCACCTCGCCGCCGATGTCTACAACCACTCGCTGCGCGTGTCCATCCTCGCCGGCGTCATCGCGAAGTGGATGCATTTCGACGAGGAGAAGGCGAAGGATATCATGCTCGCGGGCTTCCTGCACGACATCGGCAAGACGAAGTTCGACCAGCGGCTGCTCGACAAGAACATTGAGAACCTCAAGGGCGAGGACTACGAGCGCTACATCCAGCATACCGTCGACGGCCACCACATCCTCGCGGGGCTCAGCGATCTCTCCGAGGGCGTGAAGCTCGCCGCCATGCAGCACCACGAGCGCATGGATGGCTCCGGCTTCCCCTTCAACTGCAAGGGTACGGACATCCACGAGTACGCGCGCATCATCGCCGTCGCCGACATCTACGACAACATCACGACGGAGCGCGAGGGCTACGTGAAGCGCACGCCGTTCGCCGCCATCGAGTATTTCTCGCAGCAGATGTACACGACGCTCGATCCCGCCGTCTGCGTGCCCGTGCTCACGCGCGTCAAGGACGCATTCCTCGGCTCGCGCGTCGTGCTCTCGAACGGCGCCAAGGGGAAGATCGCCGCGTTTCCCAACGACTTCGCCGCCCAGCCCGTCATCGAGATCACAAAGGACCAGATCCTCAACCTCAACGAGCATCCGGACATCAAGATCACGGAGTACAACCCGAAATGACCACCACACGCTGACGATCGGAACCTATGCCGCCGCAGACTCTTTCACTGGAGCCTGCGGCGGTTCTTTTTTCCTACGGTTTCCGAAAAGGTACTATGATTAGAAATCAGGATTGATATTTTTTCATACCTCGCTATATGATTTCATCGTTATATTTACAAATAGGACTTAATTGCCCTTGTTTTGTTCAATGGGAGCCCTTAAAATGAAGGTATTCAGACGATATATCGTGGAAAAACAGCAGTAAACCATATTGTCTGAATAGAGGTTCTATATTGAAGTATTAGGAGGAAAGCGTATGTCTATCATCAGTGATCTGCTCGACGACCTGACGGGCAGCGAGGAAAGCACGGAGGCGCAGCAGACGGAGGCGCGGCGCGACAGCCTGCACCGCAGCCAGGCGAGCGCCGCCGCACAGCAGGTCGGCGAGACGATCGGTGCCGTCACGGGGCGCATCATCAGCGATCCGCGCGGCGCCGTCGAGGATGTCGTGAACGACACGAAGGTGGCGATCTTCGGCCACCACGGCGTCCACCCGCTGACGGATGCCGTCAATTTCGTCAAGGGTGCCGTTGATGTCACGCGCGATGCGGCACTCAACATCTTCAACTTGTTCCCCGCTGGCACGACCGACGTCGGTCAGACGCGCTACAAGAACGCCGTGAGCGCCGCGGAGGGCGCTACCGTGACGAGCGCGTTCACGACCGGCCCAAGCCTCGGGGATATGTCCTGGCTCATCTATCGCGGGCGCCTCGTCTCGAATCCAGAGATGATGAGCAAATGGCAGCTTTACCGCGACAATGAGACGACGCACGGCTTCAACAGCCGCACATACGTGAACGAGGCGGACAAGCAAGTCGTCATCACGCTCGAGGGCACGCAGGCGAACAGCGACCTCTCGCCGCTTTGGCTCAGCAAGGACGGCCTCGCCGACGCGGAGATCGGCGCGGGCGTCATCCCGCCGCAGATGCGCGAGGGCTATGAGGAGTTCAAGAGCATCGTCGCTGATGTCATGGGAAACTACGTGGACAAGGGCTACTCGTTCTCCGTCGCGGGCCACTCGCTCGGCGGCGGCCTCGCGCAGCTGCTCCCGGGCATGTACTACATCGACACGGGCGTCGCGCTGCCGACGCTCGCGGAGGCCGGCCCCGGCATGCTCAACCAGCTGAAGCTCTACGCGGAGGAGCAGCTGCTCGCGGGCAAGGAGATCCACCTGCCGAACGGCGAGGTCACGCGTCTCACGAAGCTCACGACGCTCGGCCGGGCAAACGAAGCGAAGGCCATCGTCTCGACATTCGAGGCGCAGGATTTCTCCTTCGTCAAGAACCTCATCACGGTGCTCGATCCCGTCGGCGCGGTGAACTACAACCGTGACGCGAGCAAGGACGGTCACATCGGCGTTGACATGATCGTCCCCTATCTGCTCACGACGCGTGAGGACATGCAGGACCTCGAGGCGAGCGTCGTCGATCCCGTCAACTGGAAGAATCTCGTGACGCCGGAGCTCACGGAAAGGCTCGGCTTCGGCGGCATCCACGCGACGCGGTTCGACCGCCACGAGCCCGACCAGTCCATCGCGCTCTGGTCCGGCACGGCGGTCGGCTACAAGGACCCGAGCCGCATCGGTGTCGGCAGCGCCGTCTACCGCGACTACCTCGAACCGCGCAAGGTCTGGTCGGGATCGAAGCTCGGCCTGCCGGAGGAAACGACGTTCGGCACGGAGAAAGACGACACCATCATGACGACGGGCAAGGCGACGCAGGTGCTCGCGGGCGCAGGCAACGATACGATCATCGGCGGCAACGGCGGCAACATGCTCTCCGGCGGCTACGGGGATGACTACATCGTCGGCGGCAGCGGCGACGACTACCTCGCGGGTGACGAGGGCGACGACAGCCTCTACGGCCAGGAGGGGAACGATATCCTCTACGGCGGCGACGGCAACGACTACCTCGACGGCGGCAAGGGCGACGACCTGCTCTTCGGCGGCGCGGGCAATGATACCCTCGTCTGGCAGGAGGGCAATGACATCCTCTGCGGCCAGGAGGGCGACGATACGTTCGCGATCCACCAGGGCGCGACGGGCAATGCCGAGATCAAGTGGGAGCGCAACTACACGAATTTCGGCAAGGACAATGTCGTCATCGACGGCGCGCTCGGCGAGGCGAGCTCGCTGAACTTCAACTTCGCCGACGAGATCCGCGTGCAGGACATGCGTTGGAGCACGGACGGCAAGGACATCGTCATGACGGATACGCTCGGGAATGAAACGGCATCCGTCACGTTCGAGAACGCCTACGAGGCGTTCGCCGCGAACTCCGGCAATCTCACGTTCCAGTTCACGAACGGCCGCCTCTACAAGGACGATACGCATTTCGACGTGCAGGCAGGCAGCGGCACGCTCACGGCGACGGACAAGGACGGCCTCACGGGCTCGTTCCTCATCGGCGGCAGCGAGGATGACACGCTCGTCTCCGGCAAGGGCGATGACTACATGTTCGGCGGCAGCGGCAAGGACACGTACTCCTTCGCGGGCTCGTTCGGCAGCGACACGATCGTCGGCCTCGACGAGGACGACTACATCTCGTTCGACGATGCCTATGCTGAGAGCGACTACGCGCTCTCCCGCTCCGGCAGCGACCTCGTCATCTCCCACACGAGCGGCAGCACGCAGCTCGGCTCCGTCACGCTCTCTGACTGGTACGCCGGCCATACGACGCAGAACCTCTCGTTCGCAGGCACGAGCTATCAGGTCGCGGGCACGCAGCTCAAGAAGGCATGAGGAGGCAGCAGCATGGGATTTTTCTTCAATCTCGGTGAAAAGATCATCGCGGGCGCGACCGCCATCGCGGGAGACACGATCGAGACGATCGGCTCCCTGCTCCACCCCGCCTCGGACGAGGCGCCAGGAGCGCAGCGCCGCCTCAGCGACCTCTCCAAAATGACGTACAAGGAGACGTATGCCTACTACAAGCTCGCCGGCCACGGCGACGCGGCGCTCTCGAACTGGCAGACTGCAAAGCGCATCGACGAGATCCACACAGGCCTCGACGCGCGCGTCTACGTCAATGAGACGACGAAGGAGATCAACATCAACTTCGAGGGCTCGCACGGCTTCACGAAACTCCTCGCGGAAAACGCCCTCGACGGCGCGCTCGCCAAGGAGCTCTACCGCGCCTCCGGCGGCTTCACGCATTTCCTCTCGGAGGACGACTATGAGTCCATCCGCACGCGCTGGGGCGCCGTCCTCGGCACAGACGGGCTCGCCGATCTCCAGATGATGGCGAACAAGGTGCCCGACCAGTTCTCCACGGCGTACACGTGGTTCCGCGAGGTCATGGACGAGATCAAGAGCGATCCGTCGCTCGCGGGCTACGCCGTGACGATCACGGGCCACTCCCTCGGCGGCTCCATGGCGCAGATGGTCTCAGCGAAGTATACGATCGACACGGGCGAGCGCATCCCGACCGTCGCCATCGACGGCACCGGCGTGCTCTCGCTCGTGCAGCAGATGGAGGGCGGTGCGGACATCAAGGACCCGAGCGCATTCTCGCACATCGTCAATTTCTGCACGGAGGGCGATCCCGTCGGCGACTTCGCCAAGGAGGGACACCTCGGCTTCACCGTCGAGATGCCCTACACGCTCTCGCGCGGCGACAAGGCAGACATCCTGCCGAACTACCGCGCGCTCATGGAGGCGTTCCAGGGCGTGACGGGCATCAAGGACGTCCGCATCGACCGCCATGAGATCGGCCAGCAGATCGATCTCTTTGACGGCACGGACTTCACCTCCCCCGACCGCGGCTGCTTCCTCACGGAGGACGAGACGAACGTCGCACTCACGGGCGACGCGAAGACCATCGTGCAGGCGAGCGACGCCGCGACGCGTCTCGTCGGCAACGACGCCTCCTGCTACCTCCTGGGCGGCAAGAGCGACGATGTCATCATCGGCGGCGCGGGAAATGACTTCATCACCGGCGGCGAAGGTGCCGACCAGCTCTACGGCGGCGCGGGCGATGACCTCCTCTATGGCGGCGCGGGGGACGACCTCCTCGCAGGCGGCAAAGGTGACGACAAGCTCTTCGGCGGCGACGGCAATGACACGCTCGTCTGGACGAGCGGCAACGACCTCCTCTACGGGCAGGCCGGGGAAAACACCTACTTCCTCGGTGCTGCGGACGGAGAGGAGAAGGCCTCCGGCCACGTCACGCTGAAATTCGACCGCGAGAACATCTCGAGCGACACCGTGACGTTCCATCTCTCCGGCATCGATGCGGAAAACAGCTGGTTCGACCTCTCCATGGACGACCTGCTCCTCCCCTCGAGCACCCTCTACGCGGAGAAAGACGGAGCGCTCTGCATCCAGTACGACGAGCACTCGTCGCTCAGTATCTCCAACTGGTCGGACGTCAAAGCCGCCCTCGGCGACCATCTGACCATCTCGTACGGCGGCGGGAAATACACGGTTCCCCTCACGGCGAAAGCCTGACGGCGCGGCTGCTTTCCCCGCGCCTCGGCTCGTTACCGATACAAAGACCTGCACGACCCCCCAATTCATGGACATCGTGCAGCGCCTTACAACAAAAGCGGGCGGCTGCCCCTGAGTGATGACCCCCTCCGGGGGCAGCCGCCCGCTCTTTCTATAAAGTGATTTCGCTGCGTACTAAGATCGCAGGGGCCGGCGCTCATTGCAAGAGCGAGAGCACGCTGCTGAGGTTCTGGTTTGCCTGCGCGAGCATGGACTGCGCGGCCTGGGAGAGCAAGTTGTCGCGCGCGTAGGCCGCCATTTCCTTCGTCATGTCCGCGTCGCTGATCGTCGACTCCGCGCTCTGCACGTTCTCGCTCGCCGTCGTCAAGTTGCTGCGCGTGTAGTCGAGGCGGCTCTGGAGGGCGCCGATGGTCGTCGCCTGGTCGAGCGTCTTCTGCAAGGAGCGGTCGAGGATCGTCAGCGCGCGCTTGGCGGCGGGGCGCGTCGCGACGCTGAGCCGCTCCCCCTTCGCATCGCGCAGGCCGAGCGCGTCTGCGTGGATGTCGGAGAAGACCGCATGGATGTTCTGGTTGGCCTTCGTACCGACCTGGAAGCGGAAGCCCGCGTCCTCGATGCCCGGCCGCACGAAGTCGCCCCAGTCGATCGTGAGCCCATCGATGGTCGTCGAGCGGCTGCTCGGGTACCACCAGAACTTCGTCGAGCGTCCCTCTAGCACGATGTCCTGCGCATTCGCCGCGTCGCCATGACCCGATTTCGATCCCGTCGCCGCGCCGGTGTCGCGCGTGTTCGTCATGTCGATGTCCGTGTATTTCTTATAGAAATCCTGGATCGTGCCGCCGCCCGCCGTTGTCGCGTTGAGGTCGGCGATCAGGGCGTCCTGCGCCTCCTTCGCCGTGGCGAATTTCCCCTTGGTCGCCGCGCTGACCGCCGCATCGAGCGCGCCGCCGCCCTGCTCCGTGAGCACGCGCATGAAGCGCGACATCGGCGTCGTGCTCGTGTTTTGCCCGCCGTTCGCGTTGAGGTAGTGCAGGAACACGTAGCCCACAGCGTACGGGAGCTCCGAGTTCTGCGTGCCGCCGCTCGCGAATTCGCCCGAGATCGAGGCGGCGGTCAGGCCGTTCAGCGCGACGATGCGCTGGTCGTCGATGCCGTGCGTGTACTCCGCCGCGCCCTCGGTGACGTAGAGCGGCAGATTGCCGAAATGGCGGATGTTCGCCGACATGACCGCATGCGTGAACTCATGTGCGAGCGTGCGGTCGAGATAGCCGGCGCCCGCCGTCGTCGTGCTGCCGTTGGGGTCTGTGAGGTTGAGCGCGCTGTAGTAATCGAGGTTGACCGTCAGGCTCAGCTTGTTCGTCGTGCCGTCCGCGCCCGACCAGTGCGTCACGTAGGCGAGCGCACTGTTGCCGCTATGCTCGAAGACGAGATTGATATTTTTCACCGACGGCATGCCGCTGTCGAAGGAGATGCCGTAGGTGTCCTTGACGAGCTGCAGGCCGCTGTCCATCCACTCGCTGTTGAGTGCCTTGATGATTGTCTGCTCTGCCGTGTCCGCGCGGTCCGCCGCCCCGTCGAAGAGCGTCTTGCCGTTGAACGTCACGCCCGCGTTGTCGTCGAGCTGGTCAATGGACTGGTCGAGCTCCTTTTGGATCGTCGCGCGGTCCGCGTCCGTGTTCGTGTCGTTCGCAGCGTTGATCGCCTTTTCCTTCATCGTCTTCAGGATGTCGATGGAGGAGGAAAGTGCGCCCGCCGCCGTCTTGAGCAGGCTGCCCGCGTTCTGCGCGTTCTGGTTGTCCTGCGCGAGGCCGCGGAGCTGCGCGCGCATGCGCTCAGAGATCGCATAGCCGGAGGCGTCGTCCTCCGCCGTGTTGACCTTTCTGCCGGACGAGACCTTCTTGAGATCTTTGCCGAGCTTGTTCGTATTCTTGTTGAGCGCACCGAGCGCCAGCTGCGCGGCGATGTTGTTCTTGACGACCATTGCCATAGCGTTTCCCTTTCCTTACCTGCTTTATAGATCTCCTTATCTATGCATCGACGATTCTCAGAGAAAACTTAAAGCGCTTGCACCTTCGCGAGGTAGTCCTCACGCGTGAAGTGGAAGACTTCACCGATCTTCCTGACCTTGAGAATCAGCGCTTTCTCAGGGCGAACACCGACAGATGGGAGAGTCCGTAGCGCGCGAGCAGGTCACAGAACAGCAGCGTGACGAAACAGACGAGCGCGTATTTAAGGTAGACGCCGAGGGCGAGGCTCCTCACTGCCCAGACGACAGGGAAGAGCACGGCCATGTGGAGATAGTAGACGCCGTAGGAAGTCTCAGAAAGACGGGCGCGCAGCGGTGTCGTCCGCCCGAGATATCTTTGGAAGAAGCCGAGCAGCCCGAGCGTCGCCGTCCAGGTAAATGCGGCCTGACAAAAGGCGTTGACCCACGCGATGACCTGCGGGGAGGCACCGAGCGCGGGCAGCGTGAAGCGCTGCCAAAGATAGAGCGCGCCGAAGAGGAAAAATCCCACGAGCCAGAGAGGATGTGTCGGCGTGTAGCCAGCGGCAGCGAACCAGTGCTGCCGGAAAGCATGCACGCCGAGGAAGAAGAAAATGAGATACGTCGGGATGCGTACGGGCTGCAGTACGAGCACATAGAAAAAGGGATGCCAGAGGTCCGGCGACATATAGGATCCCAGCACGCCGATGCTCAAAAACGTCAGGAGGAACAGTGCGAGAAAAAGGCGTCCCTGCCGCCGCACAGGCTCCGCGCTGCGCGTGCGCAGCGCGGGGAAGATGCGCACGGCGAGCGTCAGCAGCAAATAGAGCGCCAGCAAAGCGCCGAGATACCAGTACTGCGCCTGTTCGTAAAGCGGACCCCAGAAAAGCGTCGTGTAAAACGTCCAGAAATCCATAGGCGCTGAGCGGCTCGCAAGGATGAGGTAGGTCACGGGCGGCGCGATGAAAAGCACGCCGAAGATCCACGGCAGCACAATGCGCCAGAGCTTGCGCCGCCAGAACTCCTTCTCTTCGTGGCGCACGAGCGACTGCAGGCCGAAGTACCCCGAGATGAAGAACATGACCGGCATGATGAAGATGTCCGCCCAGCAGATGAACACCGTCGCTGAAAAGACCGGCTCCCGGCTGTCGACGACGTACCACCACTGCGGCGCGAACGCCATGTAGCACATCGCGGCATGAAAGACGACCATGAGCCAGATGATGAACCATTTGAGATGATCCAGGAAGTAGAGTCGTTGCTGCGTGGGCATACTGTTTTCCTTCTTTCTCTAGCCAGACTCAAAAAAAGACAAACGATAAAATAACCGTTTGTCTTTTATTCTATCTGATTTCTTAGAGTGTTGCAAGCAGCTCCCGTACCTTCGTCAGGTAGTCCTCACGCGTGAAGTGGTAGACCTCGCCGGTCTTCCTGACCTTGACCTCGATGTCGCCCGCCTCGACGGCCTTCGGGCCGATGGTGATGCGGACGGGGTAGCCGATGAGATCGCAGTCCTTGAACTTGACGCCCGCGCGCTCCTTGCGGTCGTCGAGCAGCGTGTCGATGTGCGCGGCCTGGCATTCCTTGTAAATAGCCTCGGCATAGGCGAGCTGGTCGTCTTTCTTCGCGTTGACCGCAACGACGACGACCTCGTAGGGCGCGATGGCACGCGGCCAGACGATGCCCTGCGCGTCATTGTTCTGCTCGATGGCGGCAGCCATCGTGCGGCCGACGCCGATACCGTAGCAGCCCATGTAGAGCGGCTGCTCTTTGCCCTGCTCGTCGAGGAACGTCGCGCCCATCGCCGCGCTGTACTTCGTGCCGAGCGTGAAGACCTGTCCGGCCTCGATGCCGCGCGTCATCTTGAGCGGCGTGCCGCAGTGCGGGCAGGGGTCGCCCTCCTTGACGAGACGCACGTCGCAGACGGTGATCGCGTCTGCGTCGAAGTCGCGCGCGGGGTTAACGTTCTTATAGTGGACGTCTTTCTCGTTCGCGCCCGTGACGGCGTTCTTCATATTCATGACACTCGCGTCGACGAGGATGCGCGTGCCGTTCTTGATGCCGATGGGACCCATGAATCCCGGGCAGCCGCCCGCCGCGCGGATGACTTCCTCGTCGGCCATGCGCAGCTCGAGCGCGCCCTCGATCTGGTTGATGACCTTGACCTCGTTGACCTCATGGTCGCCGCGCAGGAAGACGAGCACGAGCTCGTCCGCATCCGTCTGATAGGCCACGGCCTTGATGGTCTTCTCCGCGGGGATCTTGAGGAAGTCACAGAGGCTCTCGATGGTGTTCGTGCCGGGCGTCGCGACCTTCTCGAGCGCGAGTGCGTCCTCAGCGGGAGCCTCGATGGGCGCGAGCCCCGCCTTTTCGTCGCTCGCCGCGTAGTCGCAGTGCGGGCAGTAGACGATGTTCGACTCTCCGGCGTCGGCGAGCACGGTGAACTCGTGGGAGTGACCGCCGCCGATGGCGCCGTTGTCCGCCTCGACGGGACGGAACTTGAGGCCCATGCGCTCGTAGATGCGCGTGTAGGCGTCGTACATCTTCTGGTACGATGCGTTCATGCCCTCGACATCTTTATCGAAGGAGTAGAGGTCTTTCATGATGAATTCGCGGCTGCGCATGAGGCCGAAGCGCGGACGGCGCTCGTCGCGGAACTTGTCCTGGATCTGGTAGAGCAGGAGCGGCAGCTGCTTGTAGCTCCGCACCTCGTCGCGCACGAGGTCGGTGATCATCTCCTCATGCGTCGGGCCGAGGCAGAAGTTCCTGCCGTGGCGATCCTTCATGCGCATCATCTCGTCACCGTAGGCGGCCCAGCGCCCGCTCTCCTCCCAGAGCTCGGCGGGCTGCAGGATGGGCATCATGACTTCCTGGCCGCCCGCAGCGTCCATCTCCTCGCGGATGATCTGCTCGATCTTGCGGATGACGCGCCAGCCGAGCGGCAGGAACGTGTACATGCCGCCCGCGACCTTGCGGATGAGGCCCGCACGGTACATGAGCTGATGGCTGACGATTTCCGCCTCCGCGGGAGTATTGCGGAGGGTAGGTGCGTATAGACTGGATGCTCTCATTGATTCTTTCGCTCCTCTATGATTTTGTCGATTTCCTTAAACAGCTCGGGCACGAGCTCACACTCGGGGACCTTGCGGAGGATCTCCCCCTTGCGGAACACGAGCCCCTCTCCCTTGCCGCCCGCGATGCCGACATCGGCGCCGCGCGCCTCGCCGGGCCCGTTGACGACGCAACCCATGACGGCGACCTCGATGGGCTCTGCGACATCCGCAAGTTTCTTCTCGACCTCCGCCGCGATGGCGGGCAGGTCGATGCTCGTGCGACCGCAGGTCGGGCAGGCGACGAGCGTCGGCCCGTAGTCGCGCAGGCCGAGGGACTTCAGGATCTCACGGCCCACGCGCACCTCGGGCACGGGGTCGCCCGTGAGCGAGATGCGCAGCGTGTCGCCGATGCCCTCAGCGAGCAGCGCGCCGATGCCGACGGCGGACTTGATGATGCCCGTGCGGACAGTGCCCGCCTCCGTGATGCCGAGGTGCAACGGGTAGTCGACTTTCTCGCTCATGAGGCGGTACGCCGCGAGCGTCAGCGGCACGTCGTGCGCCTTGAGCGAGATCTTCATGTCGTAGAAGCCCTCGTTCTCGAGCAGGCGCACGTGCTCGAGCGCGGACGCGACGAGCGCCTCCGCCGTCACGCCGCCGTACTCTTTGAGCAGCCGGCGGTCGAGCGAGCCCGCGTTAACGCCGATGCGGATGGGGATGTGCGCCCGTTTCGCCGCTTCCGCCACGGCGGCGACGCGCTCCGGCCCGCCGATGTTGCCGGGGTTCAGGCGCAGCGCGTGGATGCCCTGCGCGATCGCCTCGAGCGCGAGCTTGTAGTCGAAATGGATGTCGGCGACGAGCGGCACGGGCGATGCCTCGATGATGCTGCCGAGGTTCTTCGCCGCCGCCATGTCCGGCACGGCGAGGCGCACGATGTCACAGCCCGCCTGCGCGAGTGCGCGAATCTGCGCGAGCGTCGCCTCGGTGTCCGTCGTCTTCGTGTTCGTCATCGACTGTACAGAGATCGGCGCGCCGCCGCCGATGGCGACGCTGCCAATATGGATCTGCCGCGTCTTTTTCCTCTGGGTGTCCACCATACGTCAGCCTCCTAAGAATACGCGCACGATGTCGTTTTTCGTCGCGAAAACCATGAGCAGCACGAGCAGGACGATGCCGACGCGCTGCGCGTAGTACGTGAACCGCGGGCCCATCGGGCGGCCGATGACCGCCTCGACGCAGAGGCCGGCGAAATGGCCGCCGTCGAGCGCAGGGATTGGCAGCAGGTTAATGATGCCAAGGTTCAGGCTCAGGAACGCCGTGAAATTAAGGAGCGGTACGAAGCCCATCTGCGCGACCTCCCCTGCCATCTGCGCGACACCGATGGGGCCTGCGAGCTCCTCGCCCGAGAGCTTCAGGATGAGCTTGTAGAGCTCCTGCACCATCATGGAGATGACGGCGCCCGTCTTCTGCACGGCGAGGCTACCGGACGCGATGAGGCCCGGATGCTCCATGATGGCGGCATTCATGACGCCGATCATCGAGCGCTGCGCCGTCTTGTCGTAGGCGGGCAGCACGGAGACCTCCTGCTCCTCGCCGCCGCGGTCGATGACGAGCGTGCGCTGCTCCCCCTCTGCGCCCTGCTGGAGCGCCTCGATAAACTCCTGCCAGCTCGCAATCGGCGCGCCGTCGACGGCGAGCACGCGGTCGCCCTCGCGCAGCCCCGCCTCCGCCGCGGGCTTCCCCGCAATCACCGTGCCAAACACGGGCTCGGGATTCGGCTGCGCGACGCCAGAGAAGAAAAAGACGCCCCAGTAGAGGAAGATCGGCAGCACGAGGTTCATCGCGCTGCCCGCGAGGATCACGACCATGCGCGCGCCGACCGACTTGCGCAGGTACGCGCGGTCGCCGGCCTCCTCCACCGTCTCCGGGTCCATGCCCGCGATGTTGTTGAAGCCGCCGAGCGGCACGGCGCGCAGGGAGTAGACCGTCTCGCCGTATTTCACGGCAAGGAGCTGCGGGCCGAACCCGATGGCGAACTCATCGACGCGCATACCCGTGAGCTTCGCCGTGAGGAAATGGCCGAGCTCATGCACGAGCACAAGCAGGCCGAACACGAATACCGCCGCTGCGATGGTGAGTACCATGAATTCACCGACCTTTCTTCTTCAGCAGGGACGCGGCAAAGGCGCGCGCCTCCCTGTCTTCCTCGAGCAGGTCCTCGAGGGACGCCGCAGGATGCACCGCGCGGGCACTCATCGTCTGCTCGATGATGTCGTAGATATCGAGAAAATGGATCTCGCCGCGCAGGAAGGCGGCGACGGCGACCTCATTCGCCGCATTGAACGTGCAGGGCATCGTACCGCCCGCGCGCCCCGCCTCATACGCGAACGCGAGCCCGCGGAACGTCTCCGTGTCCGGCTTCTCAAACGTGAGCGCCTGCATATGCCAGAAATCGAGCCGCTCAAACGCGGGCGCCTGACGCTCTGGATACGTCAGCGCGTACTGGATGGGGAGCTTCATGTCGGGCGCGCCGAGCTGCGCGATGACGGCGCCGTCTTGGAACTCGACCATCGAGTGCACGATGCTCTGCGGATGCACGACGACCTGGATCTTGTCATAGTCGACGCCGTAGAGCCACTTCGCCTCGATGACCTCGAGCCCTTTGTTGACAAGCGACGCGGAGTCAACGGTGATCTTGCGCCCCATGTTCCACGTCGGATGCGCGAGCACCTGATCGACCGTCGCATCCCCTAGCTCCTCGCGCCGCTTCCCGCGGAACGGGCCGCCCGAGCACGTGAGGAGCAGGCGCGCGATGCTCTTCAGGCGCTCGCCCTGGAGGCACTGGAAGAAGGCGCAGTGCTCGCTGTCCACGGGCAGGATGTGCACGCCGCACTCCTTCGCGCGCCGCATGATGATCTCGCCCGCGACGACGAGCGTCTCTTTGTTCGCGAGCGCGATGTCCTTGCCCGCCTCGATGGCGCGCAGCGTCGGCGCGAGCCCGGAAAAGCCCATCATCGACGTCACGACCATGTCGACGCCAGGATGGGCCGCCGCGTCGATGAACGCCTGCCGCCCACCCGCGAGCTCCGTGCCGACTGCCCGTCCCGCGAGACGCTCCTGCAAGCGGCGATACGCCGCCTCATCGGCGAGCACCGCGAGCTCCGGATGGAACTCCTCGACCTGCGCCGCGAAGAGCTCGTCGCTCGTGTTCGCCGCGAGCACTGAGATGTGGAAGAGGTCCGGGTGACGGCGCACGACCTCGAGCGTCTGCGTGCCGATGGACCCCGTCGAGCCTAGAACTGCCAATCGTTTCAATGCGCTTCCCCCTTCACTCGCTCATGAGCACGAACACGGCGAAATAGTAGACGACGGGCGCCGTGAGGAGCACGCTGTCGAAGCGGTCCCAGACGCCGCCGTGCCCCGGGATGATGTTCCCGGAGTCCTTGATGCCCGTGTAGCGCTTCGCCACGGACTCCACGAGGTCGCCGAGTGTCGCAACGGCGGCGAGCACGAGGCCGAGCCCCGCCATCCCGAGCACCGGCAGGCCGAAGAAGACACCGAGCCCCGCGACGGATGCCGTCGTGCCGACGACGGAGCCGAGGAAGCCCTCGACCGTCTTGTTCGGGCTGATCGAGGGGCAGAGCTTGTGCGAACCGATGGCGGAGCCGACGAAATACGCGAACGTATCGCTCGCCCACGTCCCGATGAACATGACCCAGATCATCGCGCAACCAAACTCGAAGCCGCCGAGCGGCGTCATGAGCGTCTGCCCCTCGCCCGCGAAGCGCAGCAGCACCATGTGAGCGAACGGATAGCCGAAATAGAGCACGCCCGCGATGGAGACCGCCGCGTCGACGAACGTCATGCGCCCGTGCAGCAGCACGCTCAGGAGGAGGGAAAAGAGCACGATGCCCGTCGTGACCGCCATCGTCTCCTCCGCGTTGCCGAGCCACGCGCAGCCCCAGAGCAGCACGAGCCCAAGAGCGCCGAGCGCGAACGTGCAGCGGATGCCCTTGTGCGAAAACGCGCGCACGTACTCAAACCACGCGACGAGCGAAAGCACGAGCGCGAACGCGCTGAAGAGCGCGCCGCCCGTCTGGATGATAAAGGCCGCCAGTGCGATACCGACGATGCCTGTGATGATTCTCGTAAGCAAAAAACCGCTCCTTTTCTCTCCGCAAGGCGCCCGGCGGACGCCACCTCTCGCCAGGCGGGGACCGCCCCGGCGCTCACTTCCCCTGTCTCGGGTTCAAGCCGCCGAAGCGGCGCTTCCGCTGGGCGAAATCGACGATCGCCTGCACGAACTCCTCCGGCGTGAAATCCGGCCAGTTCGTCTCCGTGAACCAGAACTCCGCGTACGCCGCCTGCCAGAGCAGGAAATTGCTCAGCCGCAGGTCGCCGCTCGTGCGGATCATGAGGTCGACGGGCGGCTGTCCCGCCGTATCGAGCGCCGCCGAAAAGGCAGCCGCATCGATCGCGTCGGGCGCGAGGTCCCCCGCCGCAGCGCGCGCCGCGAGCGTGCGCACGGCGCGCAGGATCTCATCCTGCCCGCCGTAGTTCGCGGCGATGTTGAACTGCAGTCCGTCACCTGCCGCGAGGCGATCCTCCGCGCCGTGCATCTGCCGCAGCAGCGCCTCCGACATGCCGTCCTCACGCCCGAGGAAACGCAGGCGCACGTGGTTGTCCTCCATCTCCTGGATCTCCTTCTCGAGATACTCAGAAAAGAGGCTCATGAGGAAATCCACCTCCGGGCGCGGCCTCTTCCAGTTCTCCGTCGAGAAGGCGTAGACCGTCAGCACCTCGATGCCGAGATCGACGCAGACCTGCAGGATCGAGCGGAGCGTGTGGACGCCCGCTCGATGCCCCGCCGTGCGGATGAGCCCCTTGCCCTCCGCCCAGCGTCCGTTGCCATCCATGATGATCGCGATGTGGCGCGGCCGCTTCTCCTTCGGCACTCTATCGTAAAGGGCGACGAGGTCTTTCTCCCGCTTCGAGGCCCCGATGCCCAAAATCTTTTTCCACATAATCTGTCCCTCTAACAAGACTAGGGAACCACCGATCTCGCCCCGCCGCGCATGGCGCGGCAGATGACTCCATCAGTGCTTCCCTAGGGCGTTTTCCGAGGAGGACTGCCTCCCCCAGCGCTCTCACCGCCTCCCGCATCAGTGCCGGAGGCGGCGTCCATCACGGAGCTTCGATTGCAGATACCGGGCAGCCGGCAGCGCAAGCACCGCACTCGACGCATTTCTCAGGGTCGATCTCATAATGCTCTGCACCCTCGCTGATCGCCTCCACCGGGCACGTTGCCGCGCAGGAGCCGCAGGAAATGCAGTCATCACCAATCTTATAAGCCATGTCAGGACACCTCCTTTCACAGGGTGATCTCAGACGATGTCTGAAGGCTGGCCGCAACGACCAGCGCGAGCGTGCCGTCCGGGAGCTCGCGCTCGCGGACAACGTAGAGACAGCGCTCATCTATCTTGAAAAAATCACGCGTGGGGCGTGTTCTCTCACACCTGTAAGGCGTGCCGGACGCACGGAGCTCCGACGCCACCTCGTCATACGGCCTGCCGACGAAACGAAGCCTCTCCGCCATCAGACCTCGAGGACCTCTTTCTCCTTCGCTTCGCGCGCCGCGTCGACCTGCTTGATGTACTTGTCGACGAGCTTCTGCATGCTCTCCTGGCCGCGCTTCGACTCGTCCTCCGTGATCTCTTTGCTCTTCTCGAGCTTCTTGATGTCCTCGTTGCCGTCACGGCGAATGTTCCTGAGGGCGACCTTCGCCTCCTCCGCCTTCTTGTTCACGGCCTTCACGAGCTCCTGGCGGCGCTCCTGCGTGAGCTGCGGGATCGTCAGGCGGATGGCCGTGCCATCCGAGTTCGGGTTGAGCCCGAGGTCCGACTTCATGATCGCGACCTCGATGTCGTGGAGAATCGATTTCTCCCACGGCTGGATCAGGATCATGCGCGGCTCCGGCACCGAGACCTTCGCGACCTGGTTCACGGGCGTCGGCGCGCCGTAGTAATCGACGAGCACCTTGTCGAGCAGCGACGGCGTCGCACGACCAGCACGCAGGCTCGCGAACTCATGCTTCGCCGCCTCGATCGTCTTCTTCATTCGTTCCTCGTGCGAGGAAAGGATGTCTTTCACCATTTACGCTTTTCCTCCTACTGTCGTTCCGATATTCTCGCCCAGCGCTGCGCGGACGATGTTCTCATGGTCATCGATGTTGAACACGACGAGAGGAATCTTGTTGTCCATGCAGAGCGACGTCGCCGTCGAATCCATGACCGCGAGGCCCTTGTTGAGGATCTCGATGTAGGCGAGCGCCTCGAACTTCTTCGCGTCCTTGAATTTGTTCGGGTCGCGGTCGTAGATGCCGTCCGTCCCCTTCTTCGCCATGAGGATGACGTCCGCCTCGATCTCCGCCGCGCGCAGCGCCGCCGTCGTGTCCGTCGAGAAATAGGGGTTGCCCGTACCGGCGCCGAAGATGACGACGCGCCCCTTCTCCATGTGGCGGATCGCCTTGCGGCGGATGTAGAGCTCAGCGACCTGACGCATCTCGATGGCCGTCTGCACGCGCGTGTCGACCTCGATCTTCTCGAGGGCGTCCTGGAGTGCGAGCGCATTCATGACCGTCGCCATCATGCCCATGTAGTCAGCCGTCGCGCGGTCCATGCCTTTGGCAGAGCCCGCGAGCCCACGCCAGATGTTGCCGCCACCGACGACGATGGCGACATCGATGCCGTGCGCGCGCACCTTCTTGATCTGGGCCGCGATGTCCTCGACGACGGCGGGATTGATACCGAAGCCCTGATCGCCTGCGAGCGACTCACCACTGAGTTTCAAAACGACGCGTTTGTATTTCGCTGTTTCCAAGACAATAACCTCCATCCAGTCCGAGCAAGTGACTGAAACTTATCCCTCTATCCCCATTCGACGCGGAGGGAGAAACTCCTGCCGCGCCTCCGGGATTTCTTTTGGGGGGCGCTGCCGCCCGCGCGCATTACCTGCGCCGAGGGAGCGCTTCCTCGCAAAAGAGGCTGCCGCACCACTCCGCCCCGCTGGGGAGCGCCGTCTCCTGTGCAACAGCCTCTCTTCTGCATCTTCATCGATGACAGCCTGACCTCCACGCAGACGTCTTACTGCATCTGCGCCTTGACCTCAGCTGCGAAGTCCTCCTGCTTCTTCTCGATGCCCTCACCGAGCTGGAAGCGCGTGAACTCCACGACCTTCTCGCCGCCGAGGATGTCCGTAATCGTCTTGTCCGGGTCCTTGACAAAGAGCTGCTGGTCGAGGCAGACTTCCTTGTAGTACTTCTTGATGCGGCCCTCGACGATGCGATCGATGATCTTCGCCGGCTTGCCCTCTTCCTCTGCCTGCTTGCGCGCGACTTCCTTCTCGTGCTCGACGACGTCAGCGGGCACGCCCGTCTCATCGATGGCGATCGGGTTCGCCGCTGCGATCTGCATCGCGACGTCCTTGCCGAGCTCATCGCTGCCGCCCGTGAGATTCACGAGCACGCCGATCTTGCCGCCCATGTGGATGTAGCTCGCGAGCTTGCCCGCGCTCTCGTAGCGCACGAAGCGGCGCAGGGAGATCTTCTCGCCGATCGTCGCCGTCGCGTCCGTGATGAGCGCGGAGACCTGCTTGCCGTCGATCTCGCTCGCGTTGAGCGCGTCGAGGTCCTTCGGGTTCGTCGCGGCGATGTGCTTCGCGATCTTCGCCTCGAGGTCCTTGAACTTCTCGTTGCCCGCAGCGAAGTCCGTCTCGCAGTTGATCTCGACGAGCACGCCGACCTTGGCATCGTCCGTGACATACGCTGCAACCGCGCCCTCTGCCGCAATGCGGCTGGCCTTCTTCTCCGCTTTGGAGATGCCCTTCTCGCGCAGCCAGTCGATGGCCGCCTTCGCATCGCCGTTCGTTGCCGTCAGCGCCTTCTTGCAGTCCATCATGCCCGCGCCCGTCTTCTCGCGCAGATCCTTTACCATTGCAGCCGTAATTGCCATTGTATTTCCTCCTTATACGCCTCTTGCTTTTCAAAAAAACGGGGCAAGGGATAACATCCCTTACCCCGTCCTCGGTTCTATGCGTGATTACTCAGCGTCTTTCGCTGCCTCAGCGGCCGGCGCTTCCTCGCTGCCATCAGCGCCCTGACGGCCTTCGAGGACGGCATCCGCCATCTTGCCCGTGAGGAGCTTGACGGCGCGGATGGCGTCATCGTTGCCCGGGATGACGTAGTCGATTTCATCCGGATCGCAGTTCGTATCGACGATCGCGACGATCGGGATGTTGAGCTTGCGCGCCTCAGCGACGGCGATGCGCTCCTTGCGCGGATCGACGACGAAGAGAGCGCCCGGGAGCTTCTTCATCTCCTTGATGCCGCCGAGATACTTCTCGAGCTTCTCCATCTCGTGACGGAGCACCTGGACCTCTTTCTTCGTGAGGACCTCGAACGTGCCGTCCTCTTCCATCGCCTCGAGCTCTTTGAGGCGCTTCACGCGCTTCTCGATCGTCTGGAAGTTCGTCATCATGCCGCCGAGCCAACGCTCGTTGACATAGAACTGGCCGGCGCGCTCCGCCTCGACCTTGATGGACTCCTGCGCCTGTTTCTTCGTGCCGACGAAGAGGACGCTCTTGCCCTGCTCAGCGACGCTGCGCAGGAACGCATAAGCCTCGTCCACCTTCTTGACCGTCTTCTGCAGGTCGATGATGTAGATGCCGTTGCGCTCCGTGAAGATGTACTTCGCCATCTTCGGGTTCCAGCGGCGCGTCTGATGTCCGAAATGGACACCTGCCTCGAGTAACTGTTTCATGGAAATCACTGCCATGATTGGTGCACCTCCTGTTAATTCCTTCTGCGCGCTTCATCGACTGCACCACCGCTCTGCGGCACAGGGCAGCCATCCACTCGCATGCTTTTCTCTGGAAGCGCTGACCTGTCAGCGCCTCCCAACACCGTTCGTCATTATATCATAGGGTGAAACAGAAAACAATCACCGCCCGCAAAAATTTTTCCTGTGTACATCTCCATTGCCGATCAACATCGGCGGCCAGCCTCTCCTATCGATTTCGCACGCACTTCTTGATAAAGAAAACGCAGAAAACATCACGACGAGAGATCGAGCGGGCAAAACGATATGCCAGGACTATTTAGAAAGGGTGAAGATGCATAATAAACTTTGATGATTTTCTCAACAAATAGATGAAGGACCCGGAATTCAAAAAGGAATATGATGCGTTGGATAGCCCCTTTTGCATGCCCTCAATCACCGTCAGCTGACACTTTCAGTCACCATGTCGCAAAGCGGTGCAAGGAACAGACGCATCGATTGACTGGTTGGCACATGATTGACGTCTCTAAAAAGGGCGCTGCTGCATCGGATCGCCTCAGTGGCTGCCGCAGCCGCCGGCGCCGTGCCCGTGGCAATGACCGTGCCCCTCTCCGTGCCCCGCGTGGTGACTGCAATGCACCGCCGGATCGTAGGCGAGCTTGCCCGCGAGGAACGCATCGACGGCGGCATCTGCCTCGCCCTGCACGCCGCCGTAGAGCGTGATACCCGCCGCCTGGAGCGCCTGCTGCGCCCCGCCACCGATACCGCCGCAGATGAGCGTATCGACGCCGCACTCCTTGAGGAAGAGTGCGAGCGCCCCGTGCCCCTGTCCGTTCGTATCGATGACCTCAGAGGATGCGACCTTCCCGTCTGCGACCTCGTAGACCTTGAACTGGCTCGTCTTGCCGAAATGCTGGAAAATGGTTCCATGCTCATACGTGACTGCGATCTTCATGACCGATCTTCCTTTCCCGTTTCCATCCATAAATATCTTCCCATTGGCAGCCCTGCCACAGCGGCAGGCTGCCGGGCAGACCGTATACGAGCCGCCCGTGATGAGGAGGGGCCTCCCCTCGACGAGTGCCGCAGCGATCCGCTTGCGTGCGGAGACGTAAAGCGCCTGCACCGTCGTCCGGGCGACCTCCATCTCCGCCGCGCACTCCTGTTGCGTGAGGCCGAAGTAATCCATGAGGCGGACCGTCTCATACTCCTCGACGGTCAGATAGACCGCAGGCGCCTCGTCCTCGCGCCGCGCGTAGAACTCCGTGAAGCCGGGCAGCGCGCACACCCGGCGCTTCTTCGTCGGCCGCGCCATATCCTTCCTCCTTCCACCAAGCATGGCAGGCGCCACACCCGGTTGAATTAATTTCTGACATATGTCGTTATCTATAAGATAGCATGTTTTTGTCATATGTCAAGAATTTTCACCATCCATAAAACCTTTGACATGCGGCGTCTTTTTATGTCACGGACATCCACACCTACAGCGGCTATCTCATGATGGTCGGGCTCGTCTTCCACCTCGTCTGGCATTGGCAGTGGGTCAAGATGGCGGCGAGGAAGCAGCGCGGCAAATGACCGCCGGACGGATTCTTCCATAGACAAGGTGCCACTCCCCACGTATAATAGAATTATCATCAGGAAAATACAACAACGCAGAAGCACGGACGACGGCGCTCCGCGCCCGCCCTGCTTTCCCCAAAGGAGTGGTTTTCTTTGAACTTATCTGTCAAGATCTTCCTCGCCCTCGTGCTCTCCGTCATCGTCGGACTCATCGCGGGGCCGGACGCGCTGCCGTTCATCAAATGGTGGATCGCGCCCATCGGCACAATGTTCATCAACCTCATCAAGATGATGATCGTGCCCGTCGTCTTCACCTCGCTCATCGTCGGCATGACGAGCATCGGCGATACGAAGAAACTCGGCCGCATCGGCATCAAAACCATCGGCATCTACCTCGTCACGACGGCAATCGCGATCCTCATCGGCTTCGCCGTCGCAGGCGCCTTCCATCCAGGCGTCGGCATGAGCATGACGAGCGACGCGACCGTCGACGTCAAGCCCGCACCGTCCCTCATGCAGGTGCTCGTCGCGATGATCCCGGCGAACCCCGTCGCCTCGATGGCGAAGGCGGACATCCTGCCCATCATCATCTTCGCCCTCTTCGTCGGCGTCGGCATCCTGCAGGTCGGCGGCGAACGCGCGAAAATCCTCATCAATTTCTTCGACGCCTGCGCTGAGGTCTGCTACAAGATCATCGCCATGGTCATGGCAGTCTCCCCCATCGGCGTCTTCTGCCTGCTCCTGCCCGTCGTCGCTGAGAACGGCCCAGCCGTCCTGCTGCCGCTCCTCTCCGTCATCGGCTGCATGGCGATCGGCTCGGCGATCCACGCCATCGGCGTCTACTCGACGCTCGCCCGCATCTGGGGCGGCCACTCGCCGCTCGCCTTCTTCCGCGGCATGAGCGAGGCGATGATGATCGCCTTCACGACCTGCAGCTCGGCGGGCACGCTCCCCGTCAACATGAAGAACACGCAGGAGAAGCTCGGCGTCTCCCGTGAGGTCGCCTCGTTCGTCCTGCCGCTCGGCGCGACGATCAACATGGACGGCACCGCCGTCTACATGGGCATCTGCTCCCTCTTCGTCGCGAACGTCTTCGGCGTCGACCTCACGCTCGGCCAGATGGCGATGATCGTCCTCACGGGCACGCTCGCCTCCATCGGCACGGCAGGCGTCCCGGGCGCCGGCCTCATCATGCTCGCGATGGTCCTCCAGTCCGTCGGCCTGCCGCTTGAGGGTCTCGCCCTCGTCGCCGGCATCGACCGCATCCTCGACATGTTCCGCACCTGCCTCAACATCACAGGCGACGCCGCCGTCGCCTGCGTCATCAACGAGACAGAGAAAAAATACCAGCGCGCCTGACGCAGCGCGCACATAAAAAAGAGCTGCACACGGGTCCGGAACTGACCGGCCGTGTGCAGCTCTTTTTCCTTGCCAGCGACTTTTCCAACATATATAATGAAATCAGAAAGGAGCGGTGCCCATGAAGGAAGAATCTGCGCTCGACGCAAACAAAATCTGGGAAAACCTGACCATCGCAGATAACTTCATCTTTCAGAAAGTCATGCGCAAGAAGCGCCTTTGCAAGCGACTCATCGAGAAGATCCTTCACATCAAGATACGAAAGATCATGTTCCCGGAAACGGAAAAAGGGATCAACGTCCGCCGCGACAGCAAAAGCGTAAGACTCGACGTCTACGTCGAGGACGACAAGGGCACGCTCTACGACATCGAAATGCAGA
>ERZ772897.979-NODE-979-length-32399-cov-26.831684_pt1 | contig 32399 bp, 25 predicted proteins | sample MGYA00512125_ERZ772897 | MGnify/ENA primary metagenome ERZ772897 (study PRJEB29015, sample SAMEA2737660) | human gut metagenome | biome: human gut; feature: human-associated habitat; material: faeces | place: China | collected 2012 ... | reverse complement strand
CAAGTTTAAATTGTTTGTCATGTTGCTTTGCCATATGAGATCCTCCTTCAGCATGTTTCTATTGTACCATGCTTATGTGTATTTGGAATTTCTCATTTTGGCTTGTACTATTTATATTCTGGCACCAAGAAGCAGAAAAACGGTTGAATAGCCCGCATGAAAAGAACGGGTATCATTGATTGGGATACAGGCTTTCTAAAAGTGAAAATACACAATAAAACAGGCTGCATATTGTGCAAAATGGCAAAATAATAAAAACACAAAAAAGTCAATTTAATGTCAAACGTAAAAAGAAACTTGTTGAATGATGACAAACGTGGTATAATGAGAAAAGATACAAATGAGGGAGACAAAATGAATTATAAATTTGATGTAGCATTGTCATTTTCATATGATATGGAAAAAGAGGTTCAAAAAGTAGCTGATTTTTTGGAAGCAGCCGGGTTGCAGGTTTTTTTTTATGAAAGCAGGCAAAATGAATTATTTTCACATGATCTGGATAAAAAAACATATCAGATATATCATGAACAGTCATTGGTTAAAGTCCTTTTTGTAACAGAACTTTATGGTAAACGGAAATATACACAATTGGAAAAACGTCTGTCAGTGGACAGTACAAAATTTCAGAAAGAACGGTTGATCATTGTCAACTATCTGGGAAAGGATATTGAGGCGGAATTTGGAACGGTCATATATATTGAAGGGAATAAAAAAACGCTAGATGAAATTGCAATGATTGTACAGCAAAGGGTTATGGACATAAAAGAAGAACATAAAAAACGTAAAGCATGCCAACATGATAAAAATAACAAAAAAGCTGATCGGGAAAAAAAGCATATAGCTGTGAAGAATAATCATGGTATTGTGGCAGGAGATAATGCATCTTTTGATAATATTACGTTTAATTAGGGGGAAGAATGGGGCAGTCAGAAAAAACAGAGGAAGAAAAGGAACAAGAGCAGTTTGACGAAAAAGATGCTCAGGAAAATGTAAGTGTACAGGATGGAACGGACGAAACACAGGAACAAAGTAAAATTGAAGATGATCGGTCAGATATGCAGGAACAGGAAACACAGGACAAAGAGAATCAGGATTTATTTGCCGGGTTTGTAGATGTTATCAAAAGCAAGTTTGAGGATCATAATATCAATATTATTATGGGCGATTATGTACGCCAGAATAATGGAGTTGTTGCCGGAGAAAAAGCAAGATTCAGAAATACAGATTTTACCGGGCGTGGAAGAAAGGAAAAGAGTGATTTAAAGAAATCAGGAAAAAAACGGCGGGAGTTTTTATTTGATGATGAAAATAAGATATGCAAGTGGATGAAAGAAAATTTCGGAAATCATAATTTTTTATGGATGATTACATTGGCAGTATTTCATGATATGCCCTATAGCTGGATAAAAGCAAATGCCAGATTGTTAAAAAGCAGAGAGGTTTTTGAGACGCAGAGTGAAAATAATTCGGATGAGATCATTCCTAAAGATGAACTGCTGAAAAATATAGGGGCATTTACATATATGGATTCAATCATTTTAAATGGCGGCGAAGTGGAAGCCGAATTTGTTGGTTTTGTAGATGAAAATGCGGCAGAAACCATTTTGAAAATTGTATGGATGCAGTTTACGGATTATAGAGATGGTCTGTTGGACTGGATGAAATTATTTGCATATCAGGGGGAATGGATACAATCCTCTGCAGCTATACAAGCGATAAGTTTTACGGCAAAGCTGGACTATTATTATTTTGAAACACACATGTTACAAAGACTGGTGTCGGATGATAATATTGTTGCATTGTCTAAAATTATGTATTTGATAGCTCAGAATGAAAAATATACAGATTATATTAATAAGATCGCAAAGCATTGGGGTACGTTAGGAAAATGCAGTTATCTGCTGACTGCTTTATCGGTGGCACAGAAAAACCATTGGAGCGTTCAGGAAATAGAACCGATCATGTCGAAATATATAGATGGAACGATAAATGCTGTGCGAAAATCGTGGCTGGAAGATTACTTGCAGAATTTCCCTATTATGTTTGTTCTCGGAGAAAATAGATCCAGTTACTATAAAGCCATGATTTCAGCAGTATATAAGCAGCTGCATATGGAAACAAAAGGACGTGGAAATATACAAAGACAAAATGCAGAACAGATTTTTCTAATGATGGTCGAGACAGATTATGAATATACCAGAGTAGTAAGAGATAACGAAAGAGAAATGTTATTGATCAATATGTTGTTTATAAAAAATCAATATGCACAAATGCTTGCAGATTTATGGATACAATTGTGGAAAAGACATAGTATTCATGCCCAGGTTAAAAATATGATCATTACATATTGGAAACAAAAGTGTGATAGGGATTTTGGGTATGAGAGACAAATGGGACAGTTTTTGAGAAAAATTGCTGTGAGTGAAAGAGAAATACAGGTAATTTATAAAAAGGTACTGGGAGGAAAAATATATGGATACAGTAGTTGATTTTATCATATCAGAAGAACTATTTAAATTGATGCCATTGGAAAAGGCACCGAGAGCAGCACAGAATACAGCGTTGCTGTTATATCGGGAACGTATGGGAATGGATCAGGGGATGGTAATATTGCCTGAACAGTCTGTGTTATCAAGCAGCATCAGAATGGGGAAATATGACAGGAAAATTGTTGTCGATATTTCCAGACACCAAATGGAAATGGATATGAAGATCAGAACGCAGGAAAGATACTGTGATTTCCTGGTTCATATTGATATTGAATACGGAATCAGTGATGTTAAATATGCTGCCAGTAATAATCTGAGTCATATCCAGGATACGATACAGGAAGCTGTCAGAAAATTTATGAATACATATCAGGAAAGCTTTAGTATATGTGATGAAATCAGACTGGAGAGAGAGACAGATACACTGACAAAAACACTTGTTGAAAAATTTATGTTCCTTTATATTAATGCCAGAACAAAAATTCAGTTAGATGAAGCGGGACAGAGAGTACGTGATTCTGATATAAAGACAAGAACGGACGGTATTATTCAGCAAAATGAGGCAAAAATACAAAAGCTGAATACGCAAAGAGCTGGGGAACTTGAAAGAATAGAGTATCAGGAAAAGAAGAAAATACTTGAGGAAAAAAACAAATTAGATGAAGCGAAGCTTGAAAAATTACAGGGGTTAATGAAACGCTACGGAGACGATGCACTGTTAGTAAACGCATATCTGGATGAAGAAATGAGCAGTCTTGATTTCAATGAACAGATGCGGAAACAAAAGCAGGAGCAAGAGGACAGAATCTATGCGAGGTTTAGACAGTTTTATGATATGGATATCATGTCAGATGAGTTTATAAACAGCTATGCTGGACAAGTTTTGTTTGGAAAACCTAAAGGTACAATTGAAGTTGGAGAAACAAAAAAAGAAAAGTTAGAGCAAAAAGATGAAGTTGAAATAGAGGATGGCGAAGAAATTGGAAATTATATGGGGGATATTGAATAAAGCGGAACCATTTTATTATATGTTATGGAAAATGATGTATGCAATGCCAGTGTGGGTAAGGAATGGAATCGAAATTGCAATAATACTTTATGTACTCCATTTATCCTTATCTATTGTAAGACAGATGGTAAGATTTCTATGCTTTGGTCTGGAGAAGCTGACAGGTGGAATTATATGCGGATTACAGTATCTACTCATATTACCGTTTAAGTGGTCGGGTGAAAAGTTAAAAAATAATCTGGCGTGGATGGATGAAAATCTTAATTTGGCAGGTGCAAAGCTGACAGAAGCGATGCAAAAGGCACAGACATTTCTGAAAGAGAAAAAATTTATGAAAAATAAGGGCAGACATTTATATGTTTCTGCGTTTATAATTTTGTTTATTGCCGCTTTGATCCCCAGATTAGCCATCATAAAATCATTAAATGAGCGTTATAGAACCAGTTTTTGTATCGTACAAAATCAACTGGATAATTTTGAACAGGTATTAACACCAAGGATAAATGAATATCCGGAGATATTTAAAGAAAAATCCAAAGACGAGGAAGAGAATACAGAAGAGGAAGTTCAGGAGATATATCTGGAGTTAAACCAGAAGGGAGAAAATGGAGCGAATATAAGAAAAGGCCCGTCATTAGACGATGAGATCATTGCTGTTATTAATTCAGAAAATAAAATTTTATATATGAATGAGAAGGAAGATGATGGGACGAGATACTGGTTGAAAGTCCAAATTGATGACAAAATCACAGGATGGCTGAGTGGGAATTTAGTGCAGGTAAAATGAAGTTTAGGATTTGTAAGCGCTCAATATTTCAACGCTGGATTTTAAAATAATGCTTGTATTAAATATAAATGACTTAACACAAAGAGAAAACGAATTTAAGACAATGCTTTCTAGAAATATGGTTGAAATATCTGGAGATATAGCGGAGCAGATACAGAAAGAGATTTATACATTAGAAATAGATAAAGTTATTAAAATTATTGACGCTTATAAAGCAGATAAAATACAAAACATAAGAAACGTTTTAATTTCAGAATGTGGAATTTTTGGTAAGAAAGCTGATATGCTAATTAAAAATGAAAAACTTGTTATATCTACGACATCGAATATATCATATTTGGAGTTGTGGGGCTATGATAATTATAATACAGAATTATATTTTCAGGTGCAGAATGAACAAGTCTTATATAAAAGTTCATATATGAAAAAATCTTCTATTGCTGACTTTTTAGAAAGCCAAATGGTAATTGCTATATCTATTTCCTATTTAGATGATTATATTTATAAAGCAACAGGTTCCAATAATGGGCTGCGAATAGGGGCATTGCGGTATATTTTTGATTTTTTAGGCATGGATGAAGCAAAAATGAAAGAGTCAAGTGTAGACATTTGGGCATATATAATTAGCCATAGAGAAGAAATAAAAAATAAATATATAGAGAAGAGTGAGAATGGAATATTGTGGCTGCAGGAAAAAAGAGAAGATTATAGGTTCGAATTAAAAAATTCGAGGATAATTTTTTTGGAAAAAAGTTATTTAAGCCATACCGTAGATGGAATGTTTGCAGATATTTTGAGAAATAAATTACGGGATCATAATTTGAAAGAGTATTTAGAGATAATTTAAGACAGGATAAGAAATATTTTAAATAAGTTTAGTCATAAATTCTTAAAATGGTGGTAGAGCAGCAAACTGTAAGATTGATTTTGATGTGTTGAAGCAGGAGAGGAAAAACAATATAAATGGAATAGAAGCAGTTGTAAGGAGGCGATTTTCGTCTCCTTAGTTGTTTTTATAAACAGTGATCTACATTGTAGCTTATAATGAAACAAAAAAGGGACTAAAAAATAAAAATTATACTTGTAAGAAGAATTACAAGAAATTATAATAAAGATGTAGTGAATTATAAATATAGTTAAAATTATAGATTCAGATAAGGAGCATTTAAAGATGGAAGATGAGATTAAAAATATATTTGTATCACATCAACATAATGATGCAGATAAAATTGAAGCATTAAAAAATCTAATTGGAAGATATGGAATAAATATGAGGGATAGCTCCATTTATGAAAATAAATTGAAAAATAACGCACATAACGAACAATATATAAAACAGGAACTTATTAAACCGCAGATGAAATGGGCGGGGACAGTTATTGTTCTCATTGGGAAAGACACCGCTAAGAGTGATTATGTTAACTGGGAAATCAAAACTGCAGGGGGGATGGGAAAACGTGTGATCGGGGTATATCTTCGGGGAGCAAAAGAGGAAGATATACCAAGGGAACTGTATTCATATGGATATAATTTAGTTGGGTGGAATGGAGATAAAATTGTGCGTGCCATTAATGGAGAGGATTTAGAATGGGAAAACCCTGACGGCTCACTGAGAACTAATAATCCAAAGTCCATAGATCACTATCAGTGTTAGAAAAGGAGCGTAAAATGAAATTTTATTCATATGTGATACCGAGAGATTATGGATTCGCTCCGAATCCTTATTTTGGATATTGTACACTTGCAGATTGTAAACCAGGAATTCGAAAAATGGCACAGACAGGAGATTGGGTAGCAGCATTTGGAGCAGCTATGACACCATACAAAGGTAAACTTGTTATGCTTATGCAGGTTGAAGAAGCAATGAGTTTTGATGAGTATTGGATGGATGAAAGGTTCAGATGTAAACGTCCGGTATTTTCTAAAGGATTGATACATGCATATGGTGATAATATTTATCATCATGTAGATGGTGAATGGGTACAGGAATATTCGCATCATAGCAAAGAAGATGGAACGGTTAATGAAGTAAATCTGAATAAAGACACAGGAACGGACAGAGTTCTTATTTCAACAAAATTTTATTATTTTGGCGACCATGCCATTACAATTCCGGATCAGTATGCAGAGTTAATTAGAAAGGGTAGAAATTGTAAAATAAATACCAATATCGATTTAATTGAAAAATTTACAACATACATGGACGAAAATTATAAAGTTGGTATTTATGGTACTCCATATAGCAGAAGAGACGGTGCATTTGCACATTATAAAGGAGAAGAAAGATGAATGTTGTTTTTTGCAGGCCGGAATTGACAATGACTAATAAAAAAAATGCAAATATTTTTTTTGATGAATGTAAATTATTGATTGAAAATTTTGGAATCCGTACGATTTGTATACAAAGCACATTTCAAATTGATATGATGTTAGGAAATGAAATCCATAAAGATGATATTTTTATATTTTTTAATTCTGAGACGGGTGTATATGATGAAAAATTTGAGCGTTTGATGAGAAAATATGTTGCAGCCCAAAGCAGGATTTGGCCTATTGCCATGGAGGGAAATAAAGAGTGTAGAAAACCTCCGGAACCGGTTTCAGAAAGACAGAGTTTTGACGTGGCAGCCCGAAATGAAAATCGAAATCCAATGAAAAATAATATGAAGGCAATAGCTCAGATTTTTTCCAGAAAGATTATAGCGCAGACATTATCTCCATTGTATCGCGATGAGGTGTTATATTTTATCAGTCATAAGAGAAGTGACGGAGAGTATATAACATCGCGCCTGGCAGATGAATTAAAAAAATTAACAAGAGAGAGAAATGTATATCGCGATGTAGTAAATGTTGCAGTAGGGGAAGACGCACAAAAAGATATAGATAAGAATCTGGCGATGAGTGATGTGCTGATATTTATACAGACAGAACAGGCGTGGGAATCAGAATGGATTATGAAAGAACTATGTTATGCGTTAGTGAATGATATTCCTGTTTTATGGATCCAAATCGATGATGCTTCTTATAAAGAGTTAAAAATAAAGCCAGGTGACCAGCCGGCATTAAAATATGCAAGTGAAGAATTTCAGTCAGATGAAAGACTCGAGGAGATTGCAAATGAGATTGAAGAGAATTGTTTTAAATTGATAATGTATTCGTCAAACCAGGTATCTTCTTATATCGAGTATTTAAATGATTTAAATGAAAAGAAGAAAATTATTTTAGCAAATGACGGAGAGGCTGTTTGGGCATATAAAATAGAATATACGGTAAAGACAAAAGATAAATATGATAATGGATTGAGAAAACATTATATCCAGTGTTTTGGAAGAAATCCCAAAGCCGAGGATTTGAATGCATTTGCAGAGCGGATAAAAAAAACTGGAATTTATAAGTCTGAGGAAAAAATATTTTTGTTGTCCAATCATGGCAAATACGAAAGAATAGAAGATGATAACAAAATATTGGAAGAAAACTATGAAGATTATATCGTAAATTTAGAAAATGTTCTTGGAATCAGATCTGCCAGAAAAAATAAAAGAATTATTATTTCAGGAGCGTTTCCAGATGGCGATGAGATCTATAAGGCGTCTCTGATGGAGGCGGTTGTGGTATATGCGAGAGAAATAATAAAAAATGGATATACATTAGTCTTTGGTGCACATCCGACATTTCAGAATCTTATTTTTGATATAGGAAAATTATACGCATCGGATATGAAATATTCCATTGAAATGCATATGGACAGGCATTATATAGAACTTTATGACCGGGAGGAATTGGAGGAAAAATGTTCACTAGTCCTGTCAGATTCTCTGCAGGAGATGCGGGAAAAGATGGTCTGTGGGAGCGAGAGTGAAATGATTATCTGTTTAGGTGGAAGGATAAAGCCGAATAAATCAGAACAGGGTGTGGATATTGAAATAGAACTGGCAAAAAAAGCTGGAATACCGGTTGCAGTGGTTGGTTCTGTTGGGGGAAGATCTGGTGAATATGCATTTGAGAGAATAGGAATGCAGGATTGGTCAGATTTAAATCCATGGGGAAATAAATTGAATGAAGATTTATTTTATAATGTGAATCACAGATTAATGATAAGAAGGCTGTTGGATAAAATTGAGTAGAGAAATGTTTAAGGGTTATATGGGGAGGGAAGGTTGTGGGAATAGATAAGTTAGAAAAAACACCTGTATATGATTTATATTGGAAGTTTGCAACGATACGACAAGATGTGTTTTTTGAACGTATACATAACAAAGCGTTTCCATGGACAGAGGATCCGATTATCAGTAAATATAAATTTACAAATGCATACAGAGCATCGGATAGAGTAAGTCAGTTTTTGATTAAAAATATAATTTATTCGAATGAAGAATATACACCGGAGGATGTATGTTTTAGAATTTTATTTTTTAAACTGTTTAATAAGATTGAAACATGGGAGTATATGCAACAGGAGCTTGGGGAGATTTCATATACACATTATAAATATGATGTTTATAATAGACTTTTGTGTAAGAGGATCGAGGAAAACGAGCGAATATATTCGGCAGCCTATATTATGCCATCGGGAAAAAGTTATTTTGGACATGAAAAAAAACATCAGAATAATTTACAATTATTGGAATACATGATGCAGTCAGGTCTGCCCGTCAAAATAGCCACTGTCAGGAGTCTGGAAGAATTATATGAGACATTGCTTGCATATCCCACATTAGGAACTTTTTTAGCGTTTCAGTTTGCAATCGATTTAAACTATAGTGAATTATGTGATTTTGATGAGATGTCATTTGTGGCTGCCGGACCAGGGGCAAAAAGTGGTATTAAGAAATGTTTTCAAGGATTGGGAAGATATTCAGATGAGGATATCATACGATTTATGGCGGAGAAACAGGAAGAGGAGTTTGAAAAAAGAAAATTGGCATTTAAGAACTTGTTTGGACGACGATTGCAGCTGATTGATTGCCAAAATTTATTTTGTGAGGTTGATAAGTATGCGAGAATAGCGTATCCGGAAATCCAAGGAACTGGCAATAGAAAAAAAATCAAGCAACAATATGTGAATAAAAAATTAGATAAGATATGTTTTTTTTATCCACCCAAATGGGGGATCAACGACATGATAAAGCAAAATTAATAGGGAAGGAATTTTACATGGCTGAATATTTTGAGGGAAAAAGTGCGGATGAAGTATGGGAAAAGGCAGCAATGCGTTTATTGGAGCAAAACAATACCATAGATGGAAGGACTGGAGAAGTGTATGAGGTATTGCATGCATTTATCAGTATTGAGGATCCGAAGCAGAAATGGATCTATAATCGGATTCCTCCAATGAGTCTGGCATTTGCGCTGGCGGAATTAATATGGATAATGAATGGTGAAAATGATGCAAAGGTAATTAATTTTTGGAATCCTGTTTTAAAAAAATACGCGGGGAATGATGCAGCTTATTATGGGGCATATGGAAAAAGAATACGTTCTCAATTTGGATTTGATCAATTGGAAAAAGCTTATCAGGCTCTACAAAATGTTCCGGAGAGCCGTCAGGTTGTCATACAAATTTATGACACAAGAACTGATTTTCCGATTGAAAATGGAAAACCGAGAGCAGAAGATATACCGTGTAATATATGTTCGCTTCTGAAGGTAAGAAATAATAAATTAGAATGGACACAGATTATGAGAAGTAATGATGTGTTATTGGGGTTGCCATATAATTTTATTCAGTTTACAGGATTACAGGAAATAATGGCAGGATGGTTGGAAATTCAGGTTGGAACATACAATCATTATAGTGATAGCTTACATTTGTATAAAAGGGATATAGATAAGATAGGAATCGCAAGAGAAAAGAAAATTGAAAATAGTGATTCCCTGGCATTAAATAAAATAGAATCTGATAAAATTTTTAAGGAAATGTATGAAAGAATGATACAGCTTTCAAATTCGAAAATCAGTGAAAAAGATATTTGGCTATTGACACGTTTAAAATCACAATATTCAGCGTATAATAATATTATGTACGTACTAGGATCATATTGTGCAAGGAAAAGAAAAATGGAAGGACTGGCAGAAGAAATGATAAATCAGTGTTCCAACAATTTATATAAACAAATGTGGCAAAGATGGATTCATAAATAGAAAGTGGAAGAGATCACTCTTGACAACCCACCCCCTCAAGCGTATACTTGCAAAGTAATCTAAAATTTTGAAGAAAGAGAGGTAAAAGTAATGATTAGATTAACAAATGTTACAATCAACGAACTGCATAATCATCATACAATTACCTCGGTTAATTCTGTTACGCTGGCATAAATTCATGCAAAAGTAAATAGAATGTTTTTTGACATACTTCCCGTGGTGAGATATGACACCGCGGGATTTTTTTGTGCTAAGGGGGCTGCTTGTGAAGCGTGCAGGCGGCTGTCAGAGTGGTGCGTCACGGTACAAAAATATGTCAGAGACCGGGGAGTGTAAGAGGGGAAAGTAAGGAGGAATCACAAGAATTTATGAAAAAGTTACATACATATATCGGACATTACTGGTATGGGTATTTGTTCGCAATATGTTCCATGATTATAGCGACCGGACTGGATATGGTTTATCCACAGATCACACAGCGGATCGTGGATGAGGTCATCATCGGCGGGAAAATGGAACTGCTCACTGGGCTTTTGGTGGGAATCGTTGCGGTTGGGATCGGACGCTGCATCTTTGGATACTGCAAAGAGTTTTCGTTTGACGTCTTAAGTTCTAAGATCGGCGCACAGATCCGTAAGGATCTGTTCCGGCACATTCAGACATTGTCGATGAATTATTTTGACAATACGAACACCGGAGAACTGATGGCGAGAGTCAAGGATGATGTTGACAAGATCTGGAATGCGATGGGATATGTCGGCATGCTGACGATCGAGGTCGTCATCCATGTGAGCATGGTGCTCTACTGTATGTTTCATCTGAACTGGAAACTGGCGCTGATACCGCTTGTGACGATGATTTCCTGCGGTGCGATCGCGATCATCATGGAGCGGAAACTGGATAAAATTTACGAGGATATCAGTGAGGAAAATGCGGTGCTGACCACGGTTGCGGAGGAAAATCTTGCAGGTGTGCGCACTGTAAAAGCATTTGCCAGAGAAAAATTTGAGATTGAAAAATTTCTGTCACACAACAAGCGTTACTATGACTTGAATATCAGCCAGTCGAAGGTGCTGGTAAAATATTACCCGTATTTTCAGTTTGTAGGAAAAGCACTTCCGGTAGCCATGACGATTTTGGGCGGTGTTTCCGTGATGCATGGAAATATGACGCTCGGAGCGCTGGTCGCATTTGTCGAATACAGCAGAAACTGCACCTGGCCGATGGAGATGCTCGGCTGGCTGACGAATGATCTGTCCTCTGCCGTTGCTTCTTATAAGAAGATCAAGAAGATTTACGGGGAGACGGCGATGATCAAAGATGAGGAACAGCCTGTCGTGTTAGAACAGGTGAAAGGGGACATTTCTTTCGAACATGTTTCATTTTCCATTGAGGGAAAAAATATCCTTTCTGATATTAACTTTACGGTTCCGGCAGGAAAAACCATCGGAATCATGGGTGCGACCGGTTCGGGAAAATCCTCAATCGTCAATCTGTTACAGCGTTTTTATGATGTGTCGGACGGCGCTGTAAAAGTGGATGGAACGGATGTGCGGAAACTTTCTTTAAAACAGCTTCGCAGCAGTATTTCTGTTGTATTGCAGGATGTATTTCTGTTTTCCGACACGATCGAGGAAAATATCAAGATGGGGCAGCGAAAGGTAATGCCGTTCGATGAGATCCGCAGAGCGGCAGACTGTGCACAGGCAAAGGATTTCATTGAAAAAATGGATGAACAGTATGCGACCGTCATCGGTGAGCGCGGTGTCGGACTTTCCGGCGGACAAAAGCAGCGTATCAGTATTGCGCGTGCCATTGCAAAAAAGGCGCCGATTCTGATTTTAGACGATTCCACGTCCGCGCTGGATATGGAGACGGAGCATGAGATCCAGAAAACATTAAATGAATTAAAAGATACAACGAAAATGATCATTGCGCACCGTATTTCTGCGGTCTGTCATGCAGATGAGATCATCTATCTGAAAGACGGAGAGATTGCGGAGCGCGGAACGCATCAGGAACTGCTTGCAAAGCGCGGACTTTATTATGAAACTTACATGGCGCAGTATGGCACATTCTTAGGAGGGGAGGCGATGTAATGGCAGTCAATTCGTATCGTGAAGACGAATTTATGGAAAATACCGACAAGAAAAAAATCATGCGGCGGCTGTTTTCCTATCTGCTTGCGTATAAAGGCACGATTATTGCCGTGTTAGTATGTATGGGAATTACGGTGGCGATCTCACTGGTAAACCCGCTCTTGATCGAGGAAGCAATCGATCACTATATTGCACAGTCCGATCTGCATGGGCTGATTGGGCTTGGAATTTTTGCACTCGTGTTAAACCTGATCTTTATTGTGATGGTAAAACTCAGAATGTATGCAATGGCGGTGATCTCCAACAAAATTTTGCTTCAGATCCGCCAGGATCTCTATGAGCACATCCAGACGCTGTCGTTTTCATTTTTTGACAGCAGACCGACCGGAAAAATCCTTGCGCGTATCATCGGGGATGTCAATTCCTTAAAAGATGTGCTGGTCAATGTGGTCACAACACTGGTGCCGGAATTTGTGACGGTAGTCGGAGTCGTTGTGATCATGCTGGTAAAAGACTGGCGGCTTGCGCTTGCGTCTCTGTCCACGATCCCGCTGATGATCGCGGGAATCTGGTTTGTACAGACGGCATCCCACAAACGCTGGCAGATTTTCCGGAAAAAGGCATCAAACTTAAATGCTTATGTGCATGAGGATATTGCCGGAATGAATGTGGTTCAGAGTTTCGCAGCAGAGGATGAAACACAGGAGATCTTTGAAGCGTTGACCGACGAACATCAGAGATCATTTGTGGATGCGGTAACTTATGCTGACATGTTTGGCCCGGTCATTGATTTCTGCTGGGGATTTGGTGCGATGATGCTTTATCTGGTCGGCATCCGTTTTCTGGGATTTGAAAAAGTATCGGTCGGACTTCTGGTTGCATTCGGAACTTATATCAATATGTTCTGGAACCCGATCATGAACTTGAGCAATTTTTATAACAATCTTGTCACAAATCTTACGGCGGCAGAGCGTATTTTTGATATCTTAGATACCGACGCTGACATTGTGGACGCAAAGGATGTGACAGAGCTGCCGGATATAGAGGGAAGTGTTGAATTTTCACATGTAAGTTTTACTTATGATAAGGGAACACCGGCGGAGACAAAGGTACTTTCTGATGTCAGTTTTTCTGTAAAACCGGGTGAGACGATCGCACTGGTAGGACCGACCGGAGCAGGAAAAACAACGATCGTTAATCTGATCAGCCGTTTTTATGACATTGAAGACGGCAAAATTTTAGTGGATGGTTACGACTTGACAAAGGTTTCCATTGAGAGCTTAAGGCGTCAGATGGGTGTTATGACGCAGGATAATTTTATCTTTCATGGAACAGTCCGTGACAACATTTTATATGGGAAATTAGATGCGACAGATGAAGAAATGATCGCGGCTGCAAAGGCAGTCAATGCGCATGATTTCATTATGAAAATGGAAAAAGGTTATGACACGGAATTAAAAGAACATGGAGCAGGACTATCCATCGGACAAAGGCAGTTGATCGCGTTTGCGAGAACGATGATTTCCATGCCGAAAATCCTCATTTTAGATGAGGCAACATCCAGCATTGATACACACACGGAACTTTTAGTGCAGCAGGGAATCGAGGCGCTGCTTTCCGGCAGAACCAGTTTTGTGATCGCACACAGACTCTCCACGATTCAGAATGCGGACCGCATTTTTGTGATCGACAAGGGCGGTATCTTAGAGCAGGGCAGCCCGGCGGAACTGATGGAGAAAAAAGGTGCTTATTACAAGCTTTATATGGCGCAGTTTGCGGGTGTGCAAGAGTAAAAATTTAAACTGGGAATTTCTACAGGAGGATGCGATGTTTTTAACCACACTTTGTTATATCGAAAAAGATGACTGTTATCTGATGCTGCACCGGGTAAAAAAGGAAAACGACCTGAACCATGACAAGTGGATCGGTGTCGGCGGCAAGTTTGAGGCGGAGGAAATGCCGGAGGAATGTATGATGCGTGAGGTAAAGGAAGAGACAGGTCTCACCCTGACATCCTACCGAGCGCGGGGCGTCATTACCTTTATTTCCAACGAGTGGGGCACCGAATATATGCATTTATTTACGTCAGACCAGTTTGCCGGGGAGATAACCGACTGCGACGAGGGAGAACTTGTCTGGGTTCCGAAAAAGGAGATCAAAGACCTGAAACTGTGGGAAGGTGACAAAATATTCCTGCGGCTTTTGGATGAGTGTGAGGAATATTTTTCGCTGAAGCTGGTATACGAAGGCGATACGCTGGTCGATAAAAAACTTATCATTGCCGGGAAAGAACAGAAAGCAGAGTGACAGGCCGGTAACAAAGGAGAGAAAAATGATAACAAAAACTTACCCGGTCGGCACCCTGCCTGCTTATAAATATGTAGTAGTTTTATCTGAATATCAGGGCAAAATTTTGTTGAGCAGACACAAAAAACGCACCACATGGGAGACACAGGGCGGAAAGATTGAACCGGGAGAGACACCGCTTATGGCGGCAAAGCGTGAACTTTACGAGGAGTCCGGGGCAGTGGATTTTAAGATAGAGCCGTTGTGCGACTATTGGGCGGGAGAGGTGCAGACCAAAGAAGAAGGAAATGGACGTGTCTTTCTTGCAAAGGTAAAAAAGCTGTCAGCCATGCCGGAAAGTGAGATGGCAGAGGTACGCACCTTTGACGAACTGCCGGAAAAACTGACTTATCCGGCGATCACACCGACACTGTTTGAGCGGAAAAAACAGGGCATCGGGAAACGTCTGCTTTACGGCACTGGAAATCCTGCAAAATTAAGTCTGATGCGGAAAAATTTAGAACAGCTGCAGATAGAGATCGTTGGGTTATCGGATATTGATGTGGCAGTACCACAGGCAGACGAGGATGGCGATTCGCCGCTGGAAAATGCAAAGAAGAAGGCAAAGTGTTATTACGAGGCTTTTCAGATTCCGGTGTTTTCCTGTGACACAGGTCTGTATTTTGAAAATGTCCCGGAAGATAAACAGCTGGGCGTTCATGTCAGGAGGGTGAATGGAAAAAATCTGTCAGACGCGGAAATGCTTGCATATTACAGCGGACTTGCTGCAGAGTATGGTGGTCTGCATGCATACTACCGCAATGCCATCTGTCTTATCATGGATGAGGAACATATTTATGAGTCGATGGATGAAACGTTCTCGAGCGAACCATTTCTGATCACGTCGGTCCCGCACCCGGATGGAATCCGCAGGGAGGGATTTCCACTTGACTGCCTGTCGGTGGATCTTACAACCGGAAAGTACTATTATGACCTCGATCCGGCAGAACTTGGAAAGGTTGCCGCAGAAGACGGAAGTCGGCGGTTTTTTGAAAAAATAACTGGTATTTTCCCACACAATATGTTATAATCCTAAAATGACTGTGATAGTCGTAGTACGCCCTTTTTTCCGAAAGACAGGCGAAACCCTTGAAAAACGGGGGTGCTCGACAGGAACATAGAATGAAATGAACGGAAAAAAGTACATCAAGTATTCATATAAAGTTTGAAGGAGGAAATGAGTAATAATGAGTGTACAGGTGGAAAATTTAGAAAAGAACATGGCAAAACTTACGATCGAAGTTGCAGCTGAGAAGGTAGAGGATGCAATCCAGGCTGCATATATGAAAGAGAAAGGAAAGATCAGCGTTCCAGGTTTCCGTAAAGGTAAAGTGCCGAGAAAGATGATCGAGAAAATGTACGGAGCAGGCGTATTCTATGAGGATGCTGCAAATACCCTGATCCAGGAGAACTACACACAGGCAGTAGAAGAGAGCGGTGTGGACGTCGTTTCAAGACCGACTATCGAAGTGGTACAGATCGAAGCTGGCAAACCTTTCATCTTCACAGCAGAAGTTGCTGTAAGACCGGAAGTAAAACTTGGCAAATACAAAGGCGTACAGGTAACAAAGATCGATACAACAGTATCTGATGAGGAAGTTGCAGCAGAGCTTGAAAAAGAGAGACAGAAGAACTCCAGAACTGTTACTGTAACAGACAGACCGATCGCTGAGGGAGATACAGCAGTGATCGATTTCGAAGGATTCGTTGATGGTGTTGCATTTGAGGGCGGCAAAGGAGAGAATCATCCGCTTGAGATCGGTTCCCACTCTTTCATCGATACATTCGAAGATCAGTTAGTAGGAAAGAATGCCGGAGATGAAGTAGACGTAAACGTTACATTCCCGGAGAAATATCAGGCAGCAGATTTAGCAGGAAAACCTGCATTATTCAAAGTTAAGATCCACGAAGTAAAAGCAAAAGAACTTCCGGAGTTAAACGATGAGTTCGCACAGGATGTATCTGAGTTCAATACTTTAGAAGAGTACAAAGAGGACTTAAAGAAACACTTAGAGGTTCAGAAAGAGGACGAAGCAAAACGCACAAAAGAGGATGAGGCAATCCAGAAGATCATTGACAAATCTACAATGGAGATTCCGGAAGCAATGATCAAAACCCAGTGCGAGAACATGGTAAATGAATTTGCTCAGAGACTTGCTCAGAGCGGACTTTCCATGGAGCAGTATATGCAGTTCTCCGGCCTTACATTAGACAAATTAGAAGAGCAGGTTCGTCCGGAAGCTGAGACACGTATTAAGAGCAGTCTTGTATTAGAGCAGATCGCAAAAGACGAGAACATCGAAGTAAGCGAGGAAGAGATCGACGCTGAGATCGAGAAAATGGCAAAAGCTTATGGCATGGAAGCAGACAAGCTCAAAGAATACATGGGCGACGCTGAGAAAGAATCCATGAAGAGAGATATTTCCGTAACAAAAGCAGTTGATCTTGTTATGGAGAACGTAAAAGAAAGAGCAAAAGCTAAGACTAAGAAAGAAAAAGAAGCGGAAGCTGAAGAAAACGCAGAAGAAAACGCAGAAGAATAAGAGAGGCTTCGTCGAAAGCGGACAACATACAACAGACTGGCTCATTCGGGCCGGTCTGTTTAAGCATATAAGCAATAATTAAATTTTTATAAACAAAATGGATTGGAGGAAAACAAAATGAGTTTAGTACCTTACGTCATTGAGCAGACCAGCAGGGGAGAGCGTAATTATGATATTTACTCCCGTTTATTAAAAGACAGAATCATTTTCCTCGGAGAAGAAGTGAATGAGACAACAGCAAGTCTTACCGTAGCACAGTTACTTTTCTTAGAGTCAGAAGATCCTGGAAAAGATATCCAGTTATATATCAATTCCCCGGGTGGAATGGTAACAGCAGGACTTGCAATTTATGATACAATGCAGTACATCAAATGTGATGTATCCACGATCTGTATCGGACTTGCAGCAAGTATGGGAGCATTTTTACTTTCCGGCGGTACCAAAGGAAAGAGACTTGCGCTTCCGAACGCAGAGATCATGATCCATCAGCCGTCCGGTGGAGCAAAAGGTCAGGCGACAGAGATCCAGATTGCAGCAGAGAATATCTTAAAGACGAAAAAACGTTTGAATGAGATCCTTGCTGCAAATACCGGAAAACCATATGATGTGATCGCAGCAGATACAGAGCGTGATTATTATATGTCTGCGGAAGAAGCAAAGGCATATGGTCTGATTGATGATGTCATCACAAATCGATAGAATACGGAGAAACAGCAATTATGGCAGGAAGAAATGACGATAAATTCCGTTGTTCCTTTTGCGGGAAGACGCAGGATCAGGTTCGCAAGCTGATTGCAGGACCAAACGGTGCATATATCTGTGACGAGTGCGTGGATATCTGTGCTGAAATTATCGATGAAGAATTAGAAAATGATGAGGCAGCAGGTGAAGTGGCAGAGCCGGAAGAGCAGATTAATCTGTTAAAGCCGGAAGAGTTAAAGGCATTTTTGGATGATTATGTCATTGGACAGGATCAGGCAAAAAAAGTGCTGTCTGTGGCTGTCTATAACCATTATAAAAGAATCATGGCCGGAGATGACCTCGGTGTAGAGCTTCAGAAGAGCAACATTCTGATGTTAGGACCGACCGGTTCCGGAAAAACACTGTTGGCACAGACATTAGCGAGAGTCTTAAACGTTCCATTTGCAATCGCAGATGCGACCACACTGACGGAGGCCGGATATGTTGGAGAGGATGTTGAAAATATCCTTTTAAAGATCATTCAGGCGGCTGATTATAACATTGAACGTGCACAGCGCGGAATTATCTATATCGACGAGATCGACAAGATCTCCAAAAAATCTGAAAATGTATCCATCACCAGAGATGTATCCGGTGAGGGTGTACAGCAGGCATTATTAAAAATCTTAGAGGGAACTGTTGCGTCTGTTCCGCCACAGGGTGGAAGAAAGCATCCGCAGCAGGAGTTGATCCAGATCGACACGACCAACATCTTATTTATCTGCGGCGGTGCGTTTGACGGACTTGAGAAGATCATTGAGACCAGAATGGATCAGAAGACGATCGGATTTAATGCAGATATCCGTGACAAGAGAGATTACAATATCGGTGATGTGTTAAAACATGCACTTCCACAGGATTTTGTAAAGTTCGGGTTGATCCCTGAGTTTATCGGACGTGTGCCGGTAACGGTATCTTTGGATATGCTTGACAGGGACGCATTGATCCGCATTTTACAGGAGCCGAAAAATGCGCTGACCAAACAGTATCAGAAGCTGTTTGAGTTAGACGGTGTAGCGCTTGACTTTGACAAAGAAGCACTTGAGGCGATTGCAGATAAAGCGTTAGAGCGCAAGACAGGAGCGCGTGGACTTCGTGCGATCATGGAGGCTGTTACATTAGATCTGATGTACCACATTCCATCGGATGAATCTATTACACAGTGCCAGATCACAAAAGAGATGGTGGATGAACAGCTTGCGATCGAAGAACGTGAACTTGAAAAGATAGAGGAAAAACAGGTTGGATAATAAAGCGATGAAAATGCCTGCGGTGGCACTTCGCGGAATGGTCATCCTTCCGGGGATGATCGCACATTTTGATGTGAGCCGTGAAAAGTCGATTCATGCAGTAGAACAGAGTATGATGGATGAACAGAAGATCTTCCTTGTTGCACAGCGTGATGTGGAGCAGGAAGAGCCTGGCATCGAAGATTTATATCATATCGGTATTATTGCAGAGGTCAGGCAGGTCATAAAATTACAAAACAACATCGTCAGAGTTTTAGTGGAAGGAACAGAGCGGGCACAATTGTCCGCTTTTGTTTCCCAAACGGACTTTTTAGAGGTGGAACTCACGCGGTGTGAAGAAATTGATGAGGGATTGTCGGACGAGGCAAAAACGGCTATGGTGCGCAGTGTACAGGACACATTTGAAAAATATGTAACTGTCAACCCGCGTGTCGGAGGTGAACTGCGCAGACAGGTCAGGGAAGAAAAGAATCTGCCGAAGATCATGGATCTGATCGCCAACAATCTTCCTTTTTATTATGAACAGAAGCAGGAAATATTAGAGGCAGTTTCACTGACGGAGCGCTATGAAGTTTTGATGGCGCTTCTTTTAAAAGAAATTGAGATCACTGCGATCAAAAATGAATTCCAGGCAAAAGTAAAGAAACGTGTGGATAAGAACCAGAAGGAATATATCCTGCGTGAACAGATGAAGCTGATCCGGGAAGAACTCGGCGAGGATAATGCGGAGTCAGATGCGGATGCCTATTTAGAACAGTTGAAAAAGTTAAAGGCAGACAAAGAAGTCAAAGAAAAGATCAGAAAAGAGATCTTACGCTTTAAAAATATCAGTGGAAGTTCTTCGGAGAGTGCAGTCAGCCGCGGTTATATCGAGACCATGCTGGAACTGCCGTGGAATAAGGCATCCAAAGATAACAAGGATCTGAAAAATGCAGAGCGCATTTTAAATGAAGATCATTACGGATTGGAAAAAGTAAAAGAGCGTATGTTAGAGTTCCTTGCTGTGCGCAATCTGACGAAAAAGGGCGAGAGCCCGATCGTATGTTTAGTCGGACCGCCTGGTACCGGAAAGACGAGCATTGCCCGTTCCGTGGCGCGTGCACTTGATAAAAAGTATGTTCGAATCAGTTTAGGCGGCGTCCGTGACGAGGCGGAGATCCGTGGACACCGGAAAACTTATGTCGGTGCGATGCCGGGACGTATTGTCAATGGTCTGCGCAGTGCCGGCGTGAAAAACCCACTGATGCTGCTTGATGAGATCGATAAAATGAGCAGCGATTATAAGGGCGACACTGCATCTGCCATGCTTGAGGTGCTCGACGCAGAGCAGAACTGTAAGTTCCGCGACCACTATATCGAGGTTCCGATTGATCTGTCAGAGGTACTGTTTATTGCGACAGCAAACTCTGTTCAGGATATTCCACGTCCGCTGCTCGACCGTATGGAACTGATCGAGGTGAGCAGTTATACGGAAAATGAGAAGTTCCATATTGCAAAAGAGCATTTGCTGCCGAAAGTAAAAGAGAAAAACGGTTTAAAGCCGGAACAGTTAAAGATCAGTGACCGTGCGCTGCAAAAGATCATTTCCGGTTATACAAGGGAAGCAGGTGTGCGTAATTTAGAGCGCAGGCTGTCTGAAATTGCAAGAAAATCTGCAAGGGAAGTATACGAATCCGAAGTCAAATGCGTAAAAGTTACAGGTCAGAATGTAGAAAAATATCTTGGAAAAGAGAGATATACGTTTGATCAGAAAAACGAGAACGATGAGGTCGGAATCGTGCGCGGTCTGGCATGGACGAGCGTCGGCGGTGATACGTTGGAGATCGAGGTCAACGTGATGCCGGGCAAAGGCGAAGTACAGCTTACCGGACAACTCGGAGATGTGATGAAAGAGTCCGCACAGGCAGGCTTAAGTTATATCCGTTCGGTAGGGGAAGAATATCATATTCCAAAGAAGTTTTTTCAGGAAAATGACATTCATATCCATATCCCGGAGGGGGCAGTGCCAAAAGACGGACCGTCCGCAGGTATCACGATGGCGACGGCAATGCTTTCTGCGATCACACAGACTCCGGTCCGTGCGGATGTCGCAATGACAGGAGAGATCACACTGCGCGGCAGAGTTCTCCCGATTGGTGGCTTAAAAGAAAAGATCCTTGCAGCGAAGAATGCCGGAATCAAAACGATCTGCATTCCGAAGAAAAACGAGAAGGATGTGGAGGAGATTTCTGCGGAGATCAAAAAAGGCTTAGAACTTGTATTTGTGGAAAAAATGCAGGAAGTGCTGGAAGTGGCATTTGTAAAAAGGAGAAAAACATGGTAATAAAAAATGTAAACCTGGAAATTGTCTGCGGTGTGACCAGCAAGGTGCCGGATACCGCATATGCGGAGGTGGCTTTTGCAGGAAAATCAAACGTTGGAAAATCATCTCTGATCAATGCACTGATGAACCGCAAAGCACTGGCGCGTACTTCCGCACAGCCTGGAAAAACGCAGACCATCAACTTTTACAATATCAACGATGCCATGTACCTTGTCGATCTTCCGGGATACGGCTATGCAAAGGCATCCGAGGAAGTGAAGGCAAAGTGGGGAAAAATGATCGAGAATTACCTTCACACTTCAAAGCAGTTAAAGGCAGTCTTTCTTTTGATCGATATCCGCCACGATCCGTCTGCAAACGACAGAATGATGTATGAGTGGATGGTGTATCAGGGATTTGCACCGATCATTATTGCGACCAAACTCGATAAGATCAAACGAAGCCAGATCCAGAAAAATGTCAAAGCGATCCGCGAGGGCTTAAATGTACAGCCGGGAACCACGATCATTCCGTTTTCTGCAGAGACGAAGCAGGGGCGTGACGAGATCTGGAAGCTGATCGATTCTTTCGTGCTGCCGCAGGAAGAAAAATAGCCTGTTTAAAAATATGTCAGAATATGGTATGCTGAAACTATAAAAATTTACAAAAAGCAGAAAATCTTAACAGGAAGCAAACTCTTATCAGATTGCGCCTGTATGAGGTTCATGCTAAAATAATCACAATGACGAAGAGTCAGTATCGGAGGATAGCCATGAAAAAGAAAAAAATCGTAATAGCACTTGGTCATGAAGCACTTGGTACCACATTACCGGAGCAGAAAGAGGCAACAAAACGCACTGCAAAAGCGGTTGCTGATTTTATCCGCGATGATTATCAGGTAGTCATTACACACAGTAACGGGCCACAGGTTGGTATGATCCATACAGCAATGAATGAGTTCTGCAGATTATATCCGGAGTATACCGCTACGCCAATGTCTGTATGTTCTGCAATGAGTCAGGGATATATCGGTTACGATTTACAGAATGCTATCCGTGCCGAGCTGCTGAATAAGGGAATTTATAAGACAGTTTCCACAGTTCTGACACAGGTTGTTGTCGATCCATATGATGAGGCTTTTTACAAACCAGGTAAGGTGATCGGACGTGTGATGACAGAAGAAGAAGCTGAGGCAGAGGAGAAAAAAGGAAATCATGTCACAGCAGTAGAAGGAGGATTCCGCCGTATCGTTGCAGCACCGAAGCCAATGGATATCGTTGAAATCGATGCGATCCGTGCATTATCGGATGCAGATCAGGTTGTTGTTGCCTGCGGAGGTGGCGGTATTCCGGTACTTGCACAGGACAATAATTTAAAAGGTGCGAGTGCAGTCATTGAAAAAGACCTTGCAGCAGGAAAATTAGCAGAACTTTTAGATGCTGACATGTTAGTCATTTTAACAAGTGTGGACAATGTATGTCTGAATTACGGCACAGAGAATGAGAAACCTCTTTCGACCATGACTGTTGCAGAAGCAAAACAGTATATGGAAGAAGGTCAGTTCGGAGAGGATGACATGCTGCCAAAGATTCAGGCTGCCATTGATTTTATTGGAGATTCCGCAATCCGTTCCGTACTTATTACAAAGCTGAACAAAGACGGCACCTATGTGAGCGGTGGACCGGGTACGATGATCACGAAATAAACTGCCATTTTTATGGTAATAATAAGACTGAATCGATTGCCGAAAATATATTTTTTTACGAGGAAAAAAGATGTTTAGAAAAACAAAAATTGTTTGTACTTTAGGACCTGCAACAGATAAAGAGGGTGTATTAAAACGCCTGATCGAAGAGGGAATGAATGTTGCCCGTTTTAATTTTTCTCATGGTGACCATGAGGAGCAGTTAGGACGTCTTCAGATGTTACAGAAGCTTCGTAAGGAATTAAAACGTCCAGTCGCAGCATTGCTTGACACCAAAGGACCGGAGATCCGTCTGAAAGATTTTACAGATGGAAAAGTTGAACTTAAGGATGGACAGACGTTTACTCTGACAACCGATGAGATTATGGGAGATGCGACACGCGTTTCCATTACCTATAAAAATCTGCCGGAGGATGTAAAGCCGGGAGACTGTATTCTGATCGATGATGGTCTGATCGGAATGGAAGTCAAAGAAATCAAAGTGACATCTGGTGCAAAAGCAGATAAAGATGGCAAAAAGCCAAAGGATATCATCTGTCAGGTATTAAATGGCGGTATGATCTCAAACAGAAAAGGTGTGAACGTTCCGAATGTAGAGCTGTCCATGCCATATATCAGTGAGAAAGATTACGGTGATATCGTATTTGCAGTAGAGCATGATTATGATTTTATTGCAGCATCTTTTGTCCGTACAGCAGATGATGTGCTTGCAATCCGTAAGATCCTTGCAGAAAAAGGCGGTGAAGATATCAATATCATTGCCAAGATTGAGAATATGCAGGGTGTACAGAATATTGATGATATTATCCGCGTTTCCGATGGTATCATGGTAGCCCGCGGTGATATGGGTGTTGAGATACCATTAGAGGATGTGCCGGTCATTCAGAAAATGATCATCAAAAAAGTATACGATGCAGGTAAGAAAGTTATCACAGCAACGCAGATGCTTGATTCTATGATGAAACATCCGCGTCCGACCAGAGCAGAGGCAACTGACGTTGCAAATGCGATCTATGACGGTACCAGTGCGATCATGCTTTCCGGTGAGACGGCTGCAGGTATGTACCCGATCGAGGCTTTAAAGACCATGGTGCGTATTGCAGTCCGTACCGAGCAGGATATCAATTACTTACAGCGTTTCAAAATGCGTAAGACTATGAGCAACCCGGATGTGACCAATGCTATCTCCCATGCAACCTGTACGATGGCGGGTGATTTAAATGCAGCAGCGATCATCACGGTAACAAAATCCGGACGCACTGCCCGTATGGTTTCCAAATACCGCCCGAACTGTCCGATCATCGGAGGCTGTCTGACAGAGAAGATTTACCGCCAGCTTGCATTATCCTGGGGTGTGATCCCGCTTATGATCGAGGAAAAGACACAAGCAGAAGAACTGTTTGACTATGCAGTCGATGCAGCAGAAGCAGCAGGAATCATTTCCAAAGGAGATGTTGTTGTCTTAACCGCAGGAGTTCCTCTTGGTGTATCCGGTACGACCAACCTGATCAAGGTGCAGGTGGCAGGACATATCTTAGTGGAGGGACAAGGAATCGGAACACAGAAGATTTCTGCAAATCTCTGCGTTTGTCACAATGAAGAAGATCTTAAAAACTTTAAAGTCGGGGACATCATTGTTGCAAAAGATACCAGCAATGCCATGATGACACAGATGCGTGAGGCATCCGGACTGATCGTGGAAGCATCCGGCGAAAACTGCCATGCGGCGATTGCAGGATTAAGCCTTGATATTCCTGTCCTGATCGGTGCAAAACATGCGCTTGATGTCTTAAAATCCAGTGCATATGTAGAATTGGATTGTGAGAACGGACTTGTGACAGCAAATTAATTTGCAACAAATTTTGATAACTGGAAATAGAAGATTAAAATGAATGAGAAAAGGATATGAAAGGCTCTAGCGAAGGTCTGCATATCCTTTTTTCCATATACCGGTCCAGTATAGTATATACAGGATCAGGGCAGAGGTTCCGTTACTGATCACAACGGAGTACCAGATGGATGCTACTCCCAGATGGAATATATTTGCGCATATAAAGAGAGTCAGCAGACGGAATATCCATATCCTTGAAGCGTCTACAAGCATTGTTATGAATGTATGTCCACATCCCTGAAATAATCCCTGTGATACATTATAAAAAGCATTTGTCCAGCACCAGAAAGCAATAATGGACAGATAGTCTGCAGCCAGAGGGATGACTTTGGCATCTGTTGAAAAGAATGATACCATAGTCTGGGAAACAGGGCGTCTTGAAAAAATGAATCCCAGAATAAGTAAAAATAAGGTGCACATTTTTAATGAATAATGGAAGGTTTTCTTCGCCCGCTCTGTGTTTCCGGCTCCCATATTTTGTCCAACTATAGTAGAAACGGCGGAGCCGACACCACTGGCTGGCATTGTGATAAGACTGTTGATTTTGTTGCCAATACCATAGGCGCTGGTTGCAATATAACCATAAACATTTACATTTCTGGTCATGATCAGCGTACCTAGCTGCATGGTGCTGCCGCCAATCGCAGTTGGCAGACCAATTTTGATAATGGCGCGTATCATTTTCTGGTCAAAGACAAAATTTTTAAAAGAAATCCGTATGAGCTGATCTGATTTTGTAAGAAGGATCAGTCCAATGAGAGCGCAGGGGATTTTTGCTATAAGCGTGGCAAATGCTGCGCCTCCGATTCCAAAGTGGAACACAATGAGGAAAAGAGGATCTAATATCAGATTGATCATGATACCAAGCAGATTGAGAAGCATGGGTTTTACAGTGTCCCCCTGCGCCTGTTTCACGGCTGTGAATAAATTGATCATGAACAGAAATGGCATATCAAGGACCACAATTCTTAAATAAGTAAGACCGTACTCATAGACCACTCCCCTGGCACCGAGCCAGTTGACTAATGCCGGGGATATCAGCCAGCACAGTAATGCACAGATGAGGGAGAAACCAAGGGATGTAATACAGATATGATTTGCCATTTTGTTTGCCTGTTCATCTTTTCTGGCACCAAGGTATTGCGATATAAGAATTGCACCTGCGGTTGTTATGCCGCTGCCAAAACTGTTAAGGATATTTTGAAATGGTGATACGAGCGTTATGGCAGACTGGTTTTCAGTTCCGATCCGTCCAAGCCAGAATGTGTCCGTAAGATTATACATCGACTGGATAAAACTATTGATCATGACCGGAACGGCGAGCATAAGGATTGTCTGGGACAGGTTTCCATTTAGAATCATATTTCGTTTATTTTCAGATATTTGTTTTGGCATAGGATCTCCTTGTGGATTTATAAAATATGTTGACAGGTTGTATTCATATGGTTCATAATATGACAAAAAAACAGTATATTCCTTGAAAAAAATGATAAAAACACATAAAAGTACAGAAAAATGGAGAATTATATGTTTCAGGATATGTCAAAAGATTTTGATATTAAGAAGATCAGAAGAAGTAATACGATATCTGAAAGTAACTGCGAGCCACATGTACATCCATTTCATGAAATTTTTTATCTTTCCAGTGGAGAGTGCACCAGCTTTATTGATCACAATATCTATAAGTTTGGAAAAGGTGATCTTGTAATCGTTCCGGGTGGCTGTCTGCATAAGACAATATATACCGGGAAAGGAATTCATGAAAGGATTGTTATCAGTTTCCGGCAGGAGATTACGGATTGGATCAAAGAACAGATCGGAGCGGAATATCTTAAGAACTGTATGGTTCCGGGGGTAATCAATATACCGGAAAAACGCAGAAACTATGTGGATTCCCTGCTGGATAAGTTAATGTTTGAAAATGATACGCCGGACATATTATCAACGGCATTTATAAAAGCAGGATTTGTTGAACTTTTGCTGTTTATCATAAGATGCAAGGAGTATGAGGACAATGTTATAAAAGAGATTGATGTTGATAACCGAAAAATCCAGGAAGTTGCAACATATATTTTTGAACATTATACAGAAAATATTTTGCTGGAAGATGTGGCGGATAAATTTGACATGAGTAAGTCATTTTTGTCTAAGAGATTTAAGACAGCGACGGGGTTCGGGTTTAAAGAATATATTATTAATCTCCGGATACAGAATGCATGCAGGCTGCTGCTGGAAACGAATAAATCTATCACAGATATTGCTTTTGAATGTGGATTTAATGACAGTAACTATTTTGGGGATTCATTTCGAAAGATAAAAGGTATATCACCACGCAAATACAGAAAAAATGAAACATTTTAGTTTGGGATGCAAAAGAAGCCTTCATTAAAAGAAGGCTTCTTTTGGCAGGTAAAGACAGGCAGGGAGGTTAGCCCATCGTTACTTCTACATTTACATCTTTCTTCTCAGCCGAGAATGGAATCGTAGTTCCCTCTACCGGCTGTCCATCCACGATCATGGAAAGCACACCTTTTTCCACATGATTTGGATTCTTTACGGTGATATGGTAGCTGACACCGCGGAAATCACGTTTGGCGGTAAAACCATCTAATTTGGATGGAATACAAGGATCAACAGTCAGACCATCATAATCCGGGCGGATACCAAGGATAAACTGGGAAACATTGAGGAAGGTCCATGCGGCGGTTCCTGTCAGCCAGCTGTTCTTTGCCTCCCCGAAGTTCGGGGCGTCTTTTCCGGCGATCATCTGGGAGTATACATAAGGCTCTGTGCGGTGGATCTCGCTGATATCCTCAATGTATGCAGGACAGGTTCTTGTATATACCTGCCATGCGCGGTTACCTCTGCCGACTACAGTCTCTGCGATAGAGATCCATGGATTGTTGTGACAGAAGATACCTGCGTTTTCTTTGTATCCTGGTGGATAAGAAGAAATCTCACCGAGTTCCACATGATATCTGTGGTAAGGCGGCTGTAACAGCACGATACCGTATTTTGTGTCGAGATATTTTTCGACAGATTCCATTGCCTTTAAGCAGCAGCCTTCCTCTAAACCGATCTCGGCCATAACACAGAAGCCCTGTGGTTCAATAAAGATCTTGCCGTCTTCGCATTCTTTTGAACCGATCTTATTTTTGTAATGATCGTAAGCACGCAGATACCATTCACCATCCCAGCCGGCATCCATAACGGTTTTTTCCATTTCTGCGATTGCTTTCTCTGCAATCTCTGCTTCCTCTGTCATACCCTGATGGCGGCAGATTGCAGCATAATCTTTTCCGTAGCGTACAAACATACCTGCGATAAATATGGATTCTGCATTCGGGCCTTCGGAAGGACCAAAAGTCTGGAAAGATTCACCCGGCTCAGTCGAGAAGCAGTTTAAGTTGAGACAGTCGTTCCAGTCGGCACGTCCGATCAGCGGTAAATTGTGCGGTCCCAGATGTTCCATTGTATAATGGAAGGAACGGCGCAAATGCTCCATGAAAGTGGTTGCTTTGGAAGCATCGCTGTCATATGGTGTCATCTCGTCGAGAATTGAGTAATCGCCGGTCTCTTTGATATAAGCTGCAGTTCCGGCGATCAGCCATAACGGATCATCGTTAAAGCCGCTTCCGATGTCAGAGTTACCTTTTTTGGTGAGCGGCTGATACTGATGATAAGCACTTCCGTCTTCAAACTGGGTTGCTGCGATATCTAAGATACGCTCTCTTGCACGGTCCGGGATCAGATGTACGAAACCAAGCAGATCCTGGCAGGAATCACGGAATCCCATACCACGGCCGATACCGGATTCAAAGTAAGATGCAGAACGGCTCATGTTAAAGGTAACCATACACTGATACTGGTGCCAGATGTTGACCATACGGTCTAATTTCTCCTCACTGGAAGAAATGGTAAAATGGGACAGCAGTTCGTTCCAGTAATCTTTTAATTTGACGAGTGCTGCGTCTGCTTTTTCTGCGGTATCAAAACGGGAGAGAAGTTCATCGGCACGTTTGCGGTTGATGACTCCATCCTCAGCACGTCCAACCCATTTTTCCTCTACCGGATTCTCAACATAACCAAGTACGAAAACGTAGGTCTTTGTCTCGCCCGGAGCAAGAGAAACTTTAAGGTGATGGGAACCGATCGGTGCCCAGCCGCTTGCAACAGAATTCTTTGAAGTTCCGTTTACAACAACTTCCGGAGCAGAGTTTTCACCGTAAGCGCCTAAGAACGAGTCACGGTCTGTATCAAAACCGGCGATCGGAGCGTTGACAGCGTAAACAGCGTAATGATTTCTGCGCTCTCTGTATTCGGTATTATGATAAAGAGCAGAACCGTGGATCTCAACCTCACCGGTGGAGAAGTTACGCTGGAAGTTGGTCATATCGTCCATTGCATTCCACAGACAGAACTCTACATATGAGAATACAGAAAAATTGCGGGTCTCATCGCTCTCATTGGTAAGGGAAAGTTTGCCGACCTCACAGGTCTCACCGACCGGAACAAAAGAGGTAAGCTCTGCGGTCAGTTTATTTTTGGTTCCTTTAAATACGGAATAACCCATACCATGACGGCAGCTGTAAGCGTCCAGTTCTGTTTTGGAAGGCATCCAGCCCGGATTCCAGATTGTATCACCATCTTTAATATAGTAGTAATGTCCATTGGAATCGAGCGGTACATTATTATAACGGTATCTGGTCAGGCGGAGTAACTTTGCGTCTTTGTAGAAGCTGTAACCACCACAGGTGTTTGAGATCAGGGAAAAGAAGTTCTCGGAACCAAGGTAGTTGATCCATGGCAACGGTGTCTTTGGGGATGTGATGACATACTCTTTGTTGGCGTCATCAAAATAACCGAATTTCATAATAAAATCCTCCATATACATAAATATTGATAAGTAACGACTTCGAAAACGATTAAGTTTTCGCTTCTTAATAAAAAGTATATATTCAGAAAGAATAAAAATCAATATAAAATATTGAAAAACAGGTAAATATAGCAGATTAGACAAAAAAACATACTTTTATGGATGAAAGCGACAATGGCTATTTTCTGATGAATAATTAAAGTATTTTACGAAAACGTATAAGAAGTAGATACAAAGTACTAAGATTACAGATAATTGGTCTAATATTTAATGTAAAAATGCACAAAAACTACTGCAAAAAAGTGTAAAAAGCGACGAATCACCAAAAATCAGTTGCAATTTGCTTATGGATGACATATAGTAAAAGTACGAAAACGATTAAGAAATATTTCAGAAACAGGATTTCGTTTTCGAAGAGAAGCTGGAGGTTTCCATGGTATCATTAAAAACGATTGCAGAGAAATGTGGAGTATCTACTGCCACCGTAAGCAAGGCTTTAAATGACCAGAGAGATATCAGCGAAGAGACAAAGAGCCGTGTCAGAAAGACAGCAGAAGCACTTGGGTATTTTCCAAATGCGGCGGCGAGAGCTCTAAAGACAAACCGTTCCTATAATATAGGAGTTCTCTTTGAAGAAGAGGCGGGAAGCGGTTTGACACATGAGTATTTTTCCGGAGTGCTGAATGGATTAAAAGTTCAGTCGGAGAAACAGGGATATGACATTACATTTATCAATACCTGTTTTGAAAATCGCAAGATGTCCTATTATGAACATTGCAGATACCGGAATTTTGAAGGAGTTGCAATCGTCTGTGCCGATTTCAATGACCCGGATGTCTTAGAACTGATGAATAGTGACCTGCCGGTCGTTACGATTGATTATGTACATCATAACTGTACGGCAGTCAGTTCCAACAATATTCAGGGTATGGAAGATCTTGTAAAATATATATACGGGCAGGGACATCGGAAAATTGCATATATTCATGGGCAGCAGGCTTCTTACGTTACGAAAGACCGGCTGGCAAGTTTCTACCGGACGGTGGATGAACTTGGTCTGAAGATTCCGGATGAATACATCCGGACAGCAGATTACTTAGAGACCAGGGAGGCAGCAAAACAGACAAAAGAGCTGCTCAATTTAGAAGATCCGCCAACCTGTATCATTTATCCGGATGACACCTCTTTAATAGGAGGAAGGAATGTCATCATAGAGATGGGACTTCGGATTCCGCAGGATATTTCGATTGCAGGATATGACGGAACGAGGATGTCGCAGTTGTTACATCCTCAGCTTACGACGATCAGACAGGACACAGAGCTGATCGGGAGTGAGGCAGCCAAGCGGCTGATTGGCTCCATTGAGAAACCGAGAACAACTCTCGTAGAGAGAGTCGTTATAGAAGGGATCTTAGTTGCAGGTAAATCCGTTGGACGCATTTAAATGTAGTTGCAGCTACATGCAGATGACGCTTTTACAGAAGTTTATACAAAAGAGCAGCAAAAGATTCTGAACTATCTGCTTTACAAGCAGCAAAACAACAAAAACAATGGTCAAAAGACCACATATTAAGGAGGAGGGTTTTCTATGAAGAAGAAAATCGTTAGCACATTATTATGTACAGCAATGCTTGTAACCATGATGGCAGGATGCGGCGGTAATAACGCAGCAAACACCAGCACAAACAGTGGAAACAGCAGCTCGGCAGATACGGGCAGCAGTGACGCCGCAGCCACAGATGAGGCAGCTCCGGCGACCGAAGCTACAGCTTCAGATGCGAGTGCTTCCGATGAAGGAAAAGTACTTAACATCTACTGCTGGAACGAAGAGTTCAAGAGCCGTGTTACAGATCATTATCCTGGATATACAGAGGTGGATGCAACCACAGGTACGATCGGTGATGTAACTGTAAAATGGAACATTACACCGAATGATGACAATGCATATCAGAACAACCTGGACGCAACCTTATTAAAACAGGCCGATGCAGCAGCAGATGACAAGATTGATATCTTTTTAGTAGAAGCTGATTATGCATTAAAATATGTAGATACCGACTACACAATGGCAGTATCAGATCTTGGAATTACTGATTCAGATCTTTCCAAACAGTATCAGTACACCAAAGATGTTGTTACCGATTCCAACGGTGTATTAAAAGGTGTTTCATGGCAGGGCTGTCCTGGCGTATTATTCTATAACAGAGATGCAGCAAAAGC
>ERZ772897.976-NODE-976-length-32426-cov-20.616478_pt1 | contig 32426 bp, 35 predicted proteins | sample MGYA00512125_ERZ772897 | MGnify/ENA primary metagenome ERZ772897 (study PRJEB29015, sample SAMEA2737660) | human gut metagenome | biome: human gut; feature: human-associated habitat; material: faeces | place: China | collected 2012 ... | reverse complement strand
CAGATAAATGGTGTTAATCCGAGAAATGCAAGTTATTTGGAAATGCTTGCATATATAAGGATATAGCAAAGACAGCACTTCTTGCAAAAGGATTTCGTGAAGCTAGTCAGACAGCAGCTAATGCATTCCGTATTTTTGCTGACAAACCGGAGGTAGATTATTCACAGAAAGAGCAGAAACACCCAATTACAAAGGCGGTGCTTGCACCTATGAAAGCAGTGAAAAAGATGCTTTTAATAATGGAGCTTTATCTGGATGTTTCGATTGATAAGCTGGATAATCTGGCTATGAATGTGCAGCTTGATAAGGAAAAGCATATGGAGAATGCGAAAGCATAGGAACAGACGGAGAGGGCAGAAGCTGAGCGAGTGGAAGCGGAGATTGTATACTCTCCAATTGTTGCTGAACCGCAGGAGTATCAGTATAATGCAGATGCATTTGAGACTAGAGGTGTGGATGAGGTGAAGCAGGAAGTGGCACATAGGGAAACAGCGAAGGTAAGGGAAGATAAAGCCAGATAGATGTAAGGACGTGGGAGTAATATCCCAATGTCATTTAGATAAGGATTATACAAAGAACAGTGTATATAGAAATCCTGCGTCCTTTTTTGTGTAGATGAATAGTGGGATTGGATCTTAAAGCAAAAATTGTAAGTTGAGAAACAGCCATAGTATGAAAAAACTTCGTGCTATGGCTGTTTTTGCTTATGAAATTAGTCTTTTGAATGATTTAATAGCAGCTGGGCTTCCTGCAGCAAGTCCGATGATTAGAGCAGATACTCCAGCTAAGTGTAGAATGTTTTGCCATAATTCCTGTGTTCTGCGGTCATAGCACTTGTCAATTGCATCTAATTTTTCTTTTGTAGTCATGTCTTGTGCGTTTTCAATTAGTGTTATTTTCTTATCATATTTTTCTTTTGAGGTTTCATTAAGCGTAGCAGAAACCTCTGAAACTTGTTCAGAAATATTTTGATATAGTACTTCATAAGGATTGGTTGAAGTAACAGGTGTTGTTAGTGTATTTTCCATTGAAATATCCTCCTTTATTTGGATTGACAGATTATGCTTATGAAGATATCATATCATCATATCTAAATCAATTCTATCTTCAAAGCGGTCTAATTTTGCTATTTTTATAACTAAAATAGACAAATATGATTAGGAGGACAAAAATGAGTAAAGTCGCATTTAACGAAAGATTAAGAAGTTTGATGGAAGCAAAGAATTTAAAAACAGCTAGAGATCTTGCAAAGGCTCTGTATGAAAGTGGAAATATTACAGTGACGGTTAGCGAGTATGATGATGGAACTATTGCAAAAAGTAATATGGCTAGAAGAATACAAGATCATTTAATATGGGAATCTGCTGATAAGTTGCAAGGTAAGTATGTTATGGCATATTGTAATTATTTTGGTTGTTCTGCAGATTACCTGTTTGGTAGGACACCCTTGAAAAGTGGGAACACAAAAGTTACAGATTTTTGTGAGACAACTGGGTTATCAGAAAAATCAGTAAAGCGTTTAATAGAGGAAATTCCAGATGATATTAAAGAGGAACTTATGGAGTTTTGGTCAAATGTTCTTGAAAGTAACATATTCTATTGTTTGCCACTAGAATACCATCAGATGTGTTATGAATTGGGACAGTATCAGACAGCATTGAAGAAAATAGGAGATATCAATAAGGCGGCTTGTGTGATGAGTGATGGAACTTCATTTACAGAAACTTGGCGAGCAATGATGGAGGAAAATTATCTCAAGGAAGCAGAACCACATAAAGGTTCATATTATATGCATTTAAATGAAATTATAGACAATGTGAAAATTTACTTGGATATTTGGTCAGATGAGTTTACAACTAAAAGACGAAGAGACATAGATTCAGAGTTTTTTGATGCGCTGGAGCGAAAACACCAAAAAGCACATGATGAGTTTATGAAGAAAATAAGTGAATGGAATGATGAAAGAGAGGACGATTAGCAAAACAGCAAAAGCAGAGGTAGATAAGCCATTTCCACAGGAAGCGAGCTTTCAGAGAAACTGGAGCGTCTGGCAGAGCTTAATGCTCTGTTTAACATGGATGATGAAGCCGCAGAACCGACTTCATTGCAAGAAAAACTCGCAGCAATGAAGGCTAGGGTGTCCGAGACACCTGCAGGAAGGGATGCAGCGGATAAGACAAAGGGGAAGGAGGAAGTAATATAAATTTCAAAATTTTTAGAACAGCCATACTAGGAGGTGTTTATATGGCAACTTCTAGTATCACGAAGAATTTTATCATATCCGGTCAGAAGCAGGTAGAGATGTTTGTCGATGCGATAGAGAATTCTGCCAATAATCGCCCGGTGCGCACTCCAGTATCTGCGAGACAGATAAAAGGAGAAGCAGAGTTGAGAAAATTCATGGAAAAAAGGAAGAAAACGGATGTCGGTCAGAAATAATTATACGATGATTAACATTCGTGAGTATTTAGCTTTAGGAACTGATGAAGAGGTCGGAGAGCCTGCACTTGTCAGATTGCTCTCCGATTTTTCATGTCCAAAGAACCCGGATGTTGAATATTTTTTGAAGAAAAATGCAATAGAGTTTACCAAAAAGAATCAGTCCGTTACATATCTAGTCTTTTCCAATAATGAGGGAGAACTGATAGGCTATTTTAGTATAGCATTGAAGCCGTTGACCGTGAGAGGTGAAACTGTAAGCAATACAGTAAAAAGAAAATTACTGCGAATAAGTGAGCTGGATGAAAAATCACAGACATATACAATGTCAGCGTATTTAATCGCACAGCTTGGCAAAAACTTTGCTGATGGTCGAAACAATAGAATTACCGGAGCAGAGATGCTGGAACTGGCATGGTCGGTTATCGAAGAAATGCAGTATATGGGTGGAGGAATGGTGGTATTCCTTGAGGCAAATAATGACGATAAACTGTTGAAATACTATAATGATAACAGATTTTCACAGTTTGATACCAGACAAACCACTTCAAAAGACCAGGAGCCACATGAGCTGGTGCAGTTACTAAGACTGCTTTAATTAAATATTTTATAATAGCGTAAGGTGCATGGAAATAAAAATCCATGTGCCTTTTTTGTTTTTGGAAATACCGTCTTGCAAATACAGGGCGGTATTTTCTGCATAGAAGGGAGATAGATCGTATCCCTAATATGAAGTGTGGATGAAAAGATTAGTAATATGTGGTACAATTATTCTTGGATATTTATACCCAGAAAGATATTACAAGTCCAGATTTATGGATATCACATATGAGATGATTCACAAAAAGGGAAGGAGCTGTGCAAATGGGGAAACGAGATCTTTCAGAAGAAGATATAAAAGCAAGATATATAACTCCAGCGGTAGAGCAATCAGGTTGGGACAAAAAGCAGATTCGCTATGAGTATGCATTCACAGCAGGTCGTATCATCCTAAGGGGTAATATAACTAAACGTAGTAAGAAAAAATTTACAGATTATCTGTTATTTTATAAGCCTAATCTTCCATTAGCAATCATAGAAGGATCAGCTCATAAAGGATAAAAAGATAAAGAAGTCAAAGCCATTGCCAGAGATTACAGAGGAAGAGATACCTTTTGAAATCCCTGAGTCTTGGGAGTGGGTGAGAGTAGGTGAGAGTAGGTGAGATTGGTTCATTAACAAGAGGTTCAGGAATAAAACGAACAGAAAGGAAACTATATCTTTTGTCACAACATCTGAGAGTTTGGATGATAGAAAATTTGATGAGATGAGTAGATTATTATCAGACAAGGGACTGAAAATAAGAGTTTCACGTACAAAAGAGGAGAAAGAGAATATGCCTGAAGCTAAGTCAACGGATATAGGATATGTAAATAAGAACAATCAGAGAAATAATGGAATAACACCTCATGAGGGAACAGACAATAATCAGTATTTTTATGAGATGGAGTGTCTGAATTGTGGGCATAAATATTATGCAAATGGAACAGATATTTGGCAAAGAAAATGTCCTGCTTGTCAAGGTGGAAGGTCATAAAATTTGAGGTGCAGTGTGTACGGCAGAAAACTGTGAAACCGGATAGAAAAGTTCTTTTGAAGAAAAATCTGATTTTGTTTGAAAACGTAGATATGATAGAACCAGATCAGATACGATGGGACAGGATTCGCTACCAGCGTAACAATCAAAGTTACCGGATGCTTATGAATATTTGTTATCTGGTGCTTGGCAGTTTGTTACTGTCAACAGATAAAGGTGAAACGAAGCTGGCAGTTTTTTTGGATGAACGTTCTACGCACAGTTTATATGAAAAGTTTATTCTGGAATATTTTCGTTATCACCACCCGGAGTATAAGGCAAATCCTGATACGATTCCGTGGAATATAGACGATGGAATGATTGATTTCCTGCCAGGCATGGTAACTGACATTACATTGAAATCTGCTGGTAAGGTATTGATTATTGATGCAAAGTATTATGGACACACGATGCAGACACAGTATGATGTTAACAGCATTCATTCGGGAAATTTGTATCAGATATTTGCGTATGTGAAAAATCTGGATAGAAATCAAACCGGAAATGTTGCAGGAATGTTACTATATGCAAAGACACAGGAACAAATAACACCGAATAATAAGTATTCTATGGATGGCAACACGATATGGGTGCGGACATTGGATTTGAACCTTCCGTTTCCGCAGATTGCAGAGCAGTTAGAGAAAATAGCAGGTGATTATTTTGGAAGCGGAAAATTTGATAGAACTGGTATCGGAACAGACAGAAGATGCAAAGAAATCATCGAATACGGCATTTAGCTATCATATGAGAGTTGTTTTATTAACATGGAATATTAGAATAAGGGGAATAAAAGATGATTTGTGGAATGACATATTACCAGATATGCTGGTATTTTTTGATCTATTCATTTGGAGGCTGGGCACTTGAAGTTGTCTATCATGCGGTAGCCTGTGGAAAAGTAATTAACAGAGGATTCCTAAATGGACCCGTGTGTCCGGTATACGGATTTGGAGTGCTTTCGGTATTTGCGATGATGAATACGTTTCAGGGCAGCGGATACCAGCTGAATGACGGTATGATTTTCCTGTTTGGTGTGATTTTGGCAACTGCGGTTGAACTGATCGCCGGATGGCTCCTCGACGTTTGCTTTCATGCAAGATGGTGGGATTATTCCAACAAGCCATTGAATTTTCATGGATATATCTGTCTGGAGTTCTCATTGATCTGGGGAGTGGCGATTCTGCTTGTTGTGAAAGTATTTCAGTCTTTTGTGGAACATCACACTTCTGCGCACGCGCCATCCATTGTGGGCTGGATGGTCGTTGCCATACTTTATGCATTGTATCTGGCGGATCTTATAGTGACCGTTGCGGTTATTCAGGGACTGAACAGGAAACTTACGAGGCTGGATACAATTCGTGCCAACATGCGGGTGATCAGTGATAAGATCAGTGATTCTCTGGCAACAACGACGATTGATACCGTACAGAAAGTTGGCGAAGGTAAGGTGCAGGCGGCTTTGGCCAGGGCAGAGTTTAAGGAAGCAACGGAAGAGAAAGTAAATAAATCCATTGAGACGCTTCGCAAAAATAAGGCAGATCTACAGAAAGAATTTGATGAGTTATCCAGCTCAATCGTAGAGCATACATTTGTGGGACAGGGACGGCTGATCAAGGCTTTTCCGGATATGAAACACAGAGATTATCTGGAAGTGGTTCAGGAATTAAAGAATAAGATGAGAGATAGAAAATAGAATATATCCCTTTTGAGTTTGTCAAGTAAAGTGTGTAAATTTTTTGATTTTTTTGTGGTGGTCGATAAATCGCCCACCATTTTTACGAGCTTCAATCAAACGGAAGAGCCGTCTTTTTAAATTTCATATATTTTGTAAATATAATTTTTGACAGGATCGGAGTAACACAGCCAATTTTTGTTGGTGCAAGTGACGGAGGTATGGTTGTACAGATCTATGCACAGAAGTATCCGAAAGAAGTTGGCGGAATCATTCTGATTTCAACCGGTGGGATGGATGCGGCTACGCTTAAAAGCCTTAAGAAGAAATATTTTCTTGCACCGCTTATGCTGTTTTATATGAAACATTGCAATTATGAAAAATTAAAACCGAAACTGATCAGGGCAGGAATGGGACATATCCGCAATGAAAGTAAAGAAGAAATTGCGTATGCACAGGAGATGTTTGAAACTATTTTTAAGGATCATACGAAGGAAAAAGATGTGCATATTTCCGGGCTGCTGGCTGATCTGATGAATCAGACACCTGTCACAGAGTCGGATTTTAAGGAACTGGAAGGCAAAATATTACTGATACTTCCGGATTAGGATTTCTTTTCCGGTAAAATGCAGAAAGATCTCATTCAGCTGATGCATAATCCAACCATCAAATATGTTTCGGGTGGGCACCTTTCGACAGTCCTGAAAGTAGAGGATTATGTGCAGACAATTCGTGGATTTCTGCTGAAAAATTTCTGAATATTGCATATATGCCGGATCAACACATTCGATGTATAAAGTTTTTGAAAGATGTGACGATACTTGTATTAGTAGCAGTGCAGATGCAGGGGCTGGCACAATGATGTTGATCTTGTGATAGGAGAAAGGGTTATGGCAGTTAATACAAACACAATAGTTTCAAATGTATATGCTCAAAATTATACACCGGGCAGTAAGGAAAAAACGAAAGTAGCCAGGAATACGGAAACCGGGGAAGTAAAGAAAGAAGAGAAGGTAACGGAATCCAAAGATTTGGGAAAGACGATTGGTGATCCAAAACTTTCGAAAGAAGCGCAAAAGTATTATGAAAAATTAAAAAAGAAATACGGAAATTATGATTTTATTCTGGTAAGCAAAGATCAGAAAGCAAATGCTCAGGCAAATGCCGCAAAATATGCAAATAATATTAAGACAGTCGTTCTTATTGATGAAGAGAAAATTGAACGAATGGCTACGGATGAGAGTTATCGTAAGAAATACGAGGGAATTCTCAGTGGAGCAACAGCACAGCTGCAACAGTTAAAATCCAGCGTGGAAAAATCCGGTGCTGATGTAAAGGAGTATGGCATGCAGGTGAATGATGGTGGAACCACTTCGTTTTTTGCAGTGCTCAGAAAATCATCGTCGGATCAGAAATCCAGAATTCAAAAGTCTGCGGAGAAAAAGAAGGCGGAAAAGAAAGCAGCGGAGAAAAAGGCAGAGAAAAAGCAGGAGAAGGAACGCCTGGAGAAATCCAAAGAATCCAGGACTGAGAGTGAGGATGATACACAGACCATTACATTAACTGCCAATTCTGTAGAAGAGCTTATGGATAAAATAGGTGAATATACATTTGTAGAGAGGAGTAATGAAGTCCGGACGGACCGCGAGAAGCTCATGGGACAACATGTGGATTATAAGCTGTAAAAGCAAAAATTGAAATAAAGGAAATTGCAACATTGGCACAGACATATACCGTAAGAATAAAAAATGGAACAAAAAGCGTAAAGCGCTGCCGCATTTTTCTGTGGTGGAAGAAATATACCCGTATCAGGAGGGAAAATGGCAGAGTATATTATGAAAAAAAGGAATGTTCCAGATGGGAAAAAAATCATATGCAGCGTTATTGCAGAAGAAGGAATCTTACATTTGAAGCAGTGCCAACGCAGTATACGCGAAGCAGCAATTACCGTAGCCTTTTTTTTGCAAAGTATCCATCACCTACCGGAAAATACCGGTGTGCATACTGTGGCAAAAAAAAGCCAAAAGATAAAATAACCATTGACCATATTTTCCCGGTTCATTGTATGGAAAAATATCCGGCCGTGCGCAAAAGAGCCGCATTGTTTGGAATTCACGGTTCGAATGATATGAAAAACTTATGTACTGCCTGTATGCGGTGCAATCAGAAAAAAGAAGCGAAAATGGGAATCTGGATTTTCAAAGGCTTTCTTGGAAAACAGCCATGGTACTGGCCGCTTCGGAGAATCCTTACGGTGATACTGGTGGTTTTTGTGCTATATCTCGGGCGAAAAATATATATGCCTGTGGTATGTAACTGGATAAATACATTACAAAAATAAAAGCTGGGAAAATGTATAAATACATGCAAATCCGGGAATTATTTTCCAGAGGTGAAAAGCATGAAAAACAGAAAACCAATGCATATCGGAATCATACCGGACGGAAACCGCAGATGGGCAGAGCAGCATAAATTATCCAGAGAAGCCGGTTATGCATACGGACTAAAACCGGGGCTGCTTCTTTTACAGCAGGCAAAAACGTATGGAATTCAGGAAATCACATATTATGGGTTTACCGTTGACAATTGCAGGCGTCCGAAAGAACAGGTGCAGGCCTTTCAGCAGGCGTGTGTGCAGGCGGTGCATGATCTTGCCACAGAGGGGGTGGATCTGCTCGTGATCGGGAATACCGATTCAAAATGTTTTCCGGAAGAATTAAAGAAGTATACAAATCGAACTGCGATAAACGGAGGTGGTATCCGGCTGAATTTTCTTGTAAATTATGGTTGGAAATGGGATCTGTCCAACATAAAAAGCGCGGGTTTTTTGCATTCTTCGGATATTTCGCGAATTGATATGGTGATCCGCTGGGGCGGCATGCGGCGGCTCTCCGGTTTTTTGCCGGTGCAGTCGGTTTACGCAGACTTTTATGTGGAAGAAAAATTGTGGCCCGATTATGAAAAATCGGATTTTTACCGAGCCATGGACTGGTATAAAAAACAGGATGTAACTTACGGAGGATAAAAAGAATATGGCAATTGGAGCATTACAGACAGGATACAATACATTATACGGAAAAGTAGCAGGACTGGGTACACAAAACGGACAAACGCGCGGAAGCAGTTTTCGGGAGCATATAGACGGAACCGAAAAGAAAGCGCCGTATCAGCATCTGGCACAAAACGGTACAATCACGTACAAAGGGGTTACGTTTGTATGTGATACGGACAGAAATCGGATTACACTCGGGGATGTCACCGACCGGAGCAAGTGCCTGAACATCAGCTTAAAAGGTGGCGGGTGCCTGATGGTCAACCGGGATAATCTCAGTGACCTGTCACAGGCAATTACGATGTTCTGCCCGGAGGATATCAACCGTATCATGACAGCAATCGCGGAAGATAAGCGGGCGCAGCAGATGCTTCTGGAAAAGGATGAAATGGAAAGCAGTGTTGGGGAAATCATCACGGAATAAAAGAATGTACTATGATTTAACAAAAGGAAAAATATCAAAAAATCTTATCTTATTTGCACTGCCGATGATGGCGGGCAATCTGATGCAACAGTTTTACAATATTGCGGATACACTGATTGTCGGGTGCGTGGTTGGAAAGAATGCACTCGCGGCGGTGGGGTCTGCCTATACACTTATGACCTTTCTGACCTCGAGCATGCGCGCGGGTAGCTGTGGCGCATGCTTTTGTGCTCATCATGGCAGTGATGGTCTTCGTTAACGTGCTGGTGTATGTGTGTATGCATCCTATTCTGTGGTTTCTACGTGTGCCACAGGAAGTCATGGAGGAGATGCAGCAGTCGGTCATGAATTTTGGAATTCTGATGGTGCAGGGGCTTGTAAACAGTTTCGGGGCAACAACGATGGCGGCATTTGCGGCAGCGGTCAAAATTGACACATTTGCATATCTTCCGGTACAGGATTTCGGCAATGCGTATTCCACGTTTGTCGCACAGAATTATGGGGTGAAAGATTACGGACGGATCCAAAAGGGAACGAAGGAAGCCTTTGCGATCAGTATTGTATTCAGTATCATTATTTCCATTCTGGTGTGCACGTTTGCAGCATCTCTGATGGAGATTTTTGTGAAGGCACAGGAGACGGCGGTCATCGCGTGTGGTGTGCAGTATCTGCGTATCGAGGGCTCATTTTACTGTGGAATCGGGTGTCTGTTTCTGCTGTACGGATATTACCGGGCAATCAACAAAGCACAGATGTCAGTGGTACTTACGGTGATCTCTCTGGGGCTGCGTGTTGTGCTGGCCTATATCCTTTCGGTGCCGTTGAAAGCCCCGGGAATCTGGGTGGCAATTGTGAATCACAAAAATTTAAAAGAAATTTAATAAGAAGACAAAAGATTCCGTGCTATAATGAGCCTGTCAGAATGTAAAACGATGGGAGGAAATGAGCATGAGAACGTATGGACGTTTATTGAAAAATATAGCAGCAATAGCACTTCTTCTGGCATTACTTTCCATGCTATTGCCGTTTTGTAAGTTTTCGGCAGGCGGGCAGGAGATGACGCTGTCCGGTCTGGATGTGGTGAAAGCAGGAGGAAGGGCAGGTTATACGTATCTGACAGAAGGCGGAGTGACAGATACTTTCGTTTTAAAAGCTCCGATCACGGTTGGTACGGTAAAAAGCAGTCTTTCTTATGTGCAGGGAGTGGGACAGACGCGGCTTCTGGCAGTTTGTGCCATTGCAGCACTGCTCCCGGTACTGCTTTGTTTTTTGTCTGTGGGAATGTTGTTTCTGGCGGAAGGAAAAAAGACGATGCTGCTGCCAACGCTGTTTACCAGTCTGGTGCTGGCAGAACTGCTGATTGTTTTGGCTGTGTTTCCGGCACTGTATCCGTTTCTGTTGTCAGGGATATATTTCTTTACCCTGCTGCATGGAGTCGCATGGATACTCATACTGACAGGATGGATTACAGGAGGGTACCGGCCACCCGAAAAACAGGGAAATGAGCAGATAAAAAGGGAAAAGAATCCGAAGCGGTCCGGACACGGCTGGCGGCGCAAAAAAGCTCACCGGCGGAGAAAGTCGAAAAAGAAACGCAGCCGGAAAGAGGATTCTTCCACAAAAAAGAAGAATACAGCAGGAAACAAAACATTCGAGTGGAAACATTGTCAGATTTCCTATGACCCTTCGAAACAGACATACCGGATGATCAGTGATTCTCCGGAGAAGATTTTACTGCTGAAAGAAGACAACGTGATAGGAACATTAGAACAGGGAGAATGCGTACATGTGGAACGCCCGGTGACGCTGCAGATTCAGGGAAAGGAAGAACGTCTGCATTTAAAATAAATGACAGGAAAAGAAAAACTCCGCAGAACCGGAACCCTCAGGGATTTGATTCTGCGGAGCCTTTTATTTTTTCCTGCGGATATGTACCTCCGGAATCGCTACATTGTCATAGTGCACCGGGGCATCTTCACCCGGAGTTTCTTCGTGATCTTCCGGTTTGTGGGTGTGAACTTCCGGAATCGCTACATTGTCGTAGGTCAGGTCGTAATTATGCTTTTCCGTTGCCTTTTTCTTTAATTTTTTCCAAAACATTTTCGTTGTCCTCCCAATTACAAAATATTGATAAAAAAGGTAATTACAAGGCTGTTGATAAAATCCGCAAATAAACTTCCGATCAGGGGAATCAGGAGATACGCTTTTACGGAAGGTACATAGCGGTCACAGATGGCCTGCATGTTTGCCATGGCGTTTGGTGTGGCACCCATACCAAAACCACAGGTTCCGGCAACCAGTACAGCAGCATCGTAATCCCGTCCCATAATGTTAAACTCGATGAAGTAAGTAAATACACAGATCAGTATGACCTGTGCCGTCAGCAGGATCACAAGCGGAAGAGCTAAAGAAGCAAGTTCCCAGAGCTTTAAGGTGATCATCGCCATACCTAAAAAGAGGGAGAGACTGATACCTCCAAGGTCGTTGATTTCACCCATGTGGATCGTTGCTTTGCCAGAGTATTCGGCAATGTTGCGGATCAATGCGGCTGCCAGCATGGCACCGATGTAAACCGGAAAGGTAAGCCCGGTTTTGGTCAGAAAATAGGAAAAAATTGTTCCCAGACCGATCGCAAGGATTAACTGAAATACGGCGGATGCATACATGTTCGTATGACGCTCATGCTTCTTTTCGTCCTCAACCAGCAGACTGTCATCTTCCGTGACTGCCGTGGACAGCAGGTTCTGTTTTTCAATCAGGCGTCTGCCGAGCGGACCGCCGACCAGACTGCCGGCAATCAGACCAAAGGTGGCAGCTGCAGTACAGATCGTGGTGGCTCCCTGAATATTAAAGTCTTCTAATACAGGACCGAATGCTCCGGCTGTACCATGACCGCCGACCATTGGGATGGAGCCGGTACACATACCAATCAGCGGATTTAAGTGCAGGACATGGGACAATCCCACGGCAAGAAGGTTCTGACATATAATCAGTGCAACGACAAGACCGAGGAAAACTGCCATAGCTGTGCCTCCGCTTTTTAACACTTTTAAGTTGGCCTGAAAACCGACCGAGGTAAAGAAAAATACCATGCATACTTCCCGGAGTGTGTCGTCAAAAGAAAATTCCGCAATTCCGGTAACATAACAAAGACAGGTCAAAATTGCAAACAAAAGACCGCCAATGACAGGTGCCGGAATACAGAATTTTTCCAGAAACCCAATGCGGTGTCTTAAAAAGTTGCCAAACAAGAGTACCAATACAGCGACTGCCAGTGTCTGGTACATATTCAAATGTATTTCCATAGTTGTCCTTCTTTCATATGTTATTTTGTATTGACGCTGATTCCCTGCCCGGCATAATAAGCAGCAGCACCCGGATGGAAGGGAATGGTTACACCGGAGGATGCATCTGTCTCGTCAAAAGCAGCGTCTAAAGATGTGGCATAGGCCAGATCCTGTGCGTGGGAAAACAGAATTTCTGTAAGTTTTTCCACGGTTTTTTCGGAAAGGGCATCGGAGGCAAGCAGTACGGCTTTGACTCCAATGGTTGTCACGTCTTCGTCCTGTCCACTGTAAGTGTTTGCAGGAATGACATATTTGCTGTATTCCTTTGTGGTTGCAAGCAGTTTTTCCAGACAGGTATCGTCGATGGAAAGGAGCCGCAGATCACATTCCTTTGCCAGTTCTTCGATGACAGCAGTGCGGATGCCGGCGGTGCAGAATAAGGCGTCAATTTCACCGGAGGCAAGTTTTCCGGCGGCATCTGCATAATCCAGATTCACCATGTGCACCAGTTTCGCAGTCAGACCACTCAGTTTTAAAATTTCGGTAGCGTTTTGTTCGGTTCCGGATTCGCTGGCACCGATGCTGACGGTTTTTCCCTGCAGATCATTTAATGTCCGGATATCAGAATCTGCCCGGACGACGATCTGGCAGGCTTCGGTATAAAGTCCTGCAATGGCACGGTATCCCTGTTGTTTGTTATCAGAAAAACTGCCGGTTCCTTCATGGGCTGCCCGGACCAGATCCGCCTGTGCGATCCCAAGATCAATGTAATTTCCGGACAAAAGCCGTAGATTTGCCGCAGATCCGGCGGTGTTTTTAACTTCAAATTTCAGGTCGGAGGATTCTTTGGATGCCAGACCGGCATAAGCATTTGCAACGGTATAATACATCCCACCGATGTCGGCTGCACCGAAACGGATGGTCTTTGTCTGGTAGCTGCATCCGGTAAGGAGCAGGGCAAGGCAAAGAAATAGTCCTATTTTTTGTTTCATAGCTATAAGTCCTTTCTTAAGTTGTTATGCAATAAACATTGCCGTAAAATGTATTTTACACGAAAAGAGTGAAAAAGAAAATATAAAATTCCGCAAGGTGATTGTATCCTAAAATGAAATTTTCCTGAAAGTTAAAATTTTGGTTGACAGACACACTGTAGTGTATTAAACTGTTAATAAATTAAAGAGAAATAAAATCATTGAGCGAAGGTAAGTACAGCAGATGATTCCTTTCAGAGAGCCGGCGGCAGGTGTGAGCCGGCAGGATAGTTTGTCATGGAATGGATTCGTTAGATGCAAGGTGAAAGCGTAAGGCGAGTAGTTGAGCCGTTTCCCCACGTTACAGGGGTATGGATATCGAGACAAAGAGATTTTGTTTTCTGTATCACAAGAGGTTGCGTAATTGGTGGCAGTTATTTCCGGTTCGGGGATGGCTGCCTTTGTTATTTTTCAGTTACGGAGCGAAGAAGGGTGGCACCACGAGGATAATCGTCCCTGATCCGGCAGCAGTCGGACCAGGGACGTTTTTTTTTTGGAAAAAAGGAGCAGTAATATGAAGCGGAGATTACGGGTATACAAAAAGACAGTCAGCATTGTAAATGAAACAGCGATCGGCATGTATGAGAGTCTGGTAGGAAACAAAAAAGGATTTCTTCTGGAAAGTTATGATAAAAATTATGACAGATATACGTTTTTTGGAAAAGAACCGGAAGAGATCATTACTTCCAGCGGGGATGCACTCGTGATCCGGCGGAACAACGGGACGGAAGAAATCCGGCAGGGAAATCCGCTCGAACGTCTGAAAGAATATTACAGCGAGTTTGATATCGTAAAAGAAAACGAAGAGCTGTCTTTTTCCGGAGGACTGGTCGGAAATCTGGGATATGATTTTGTCCGCTATGCGGAAGTACTGCCGGATAACAATCCAGACGAGATTGGAATCGAGACCATCCAGATGATGCTCATGACAAAATTTATCCTGGTGGATCATGTGGCAGAGACACTGACCGCAGTGATTCTTGGAGAAGATTCGGAAGACGGAAAAAAGAAAGCATTAGCAGAAGCAGCAGAACTGATTGAGGAGGCAAGAAAAAATGCCGGACAGATACCGGACAGAAATTTTACACATGACGGTGTGATTGTCAACCAGTCCGATACCTTAGAACAGTATTGCGAAAAAGTCGAAAAGATCAAGCAGTATATCCGGGAAGGACATATTTTCCAGACCGTGCTTTCCCAGAGATGGACGATTGAGACAAAACAGACCGGATTTGAGCTGTATAAAGAGCTCCGGGAACTGAATCCATCCCCGTATCTGTATTATTTCAATTATGGAGAGTTTGAAGTGATCGGAAGTTCCCCGGAAATGATTGTAAAGCAGCAGGGAAGCAGGGTGTATACCTGTCCGATCGCCGGAACCCGGCGCAGGGGTGTGGATGCCGAGGAGGATGCATTGCTTCGGGATGAATTGCTCCGGGATGAAAAGGAACGCGCCGAACATGTTATGCTGGTGGATCTTGCGAGAAATGACATGGGAAGGATCTCAGAATTTGGAACCGTCAAGGTGACACAGTTTATGGAAGTGCAGAATTATTCCCATGTAATGCACATCGTATCTATGGTGGAAGGAAAGAAAAAAGGAGAATTTCATCCGCTGGATCTGGTTTCTTCGTTCCTTCCGGCAGGAACGCTTTCTGGAGCACCGAAGATCCGCGCGATGGAGATTATCGATGAACTTGAGAGTGTGCGCAGAGGACTCTACGGAGGCGCAACCGGATACATTGATTTCTCCGGTGATATGGATTTCTGTATTACGATCCGGACAATGATCAAAAAGAAAAACCGTGTATATTTGCAGGCTGGAGCGGGAATCGTTGCAGATTCCGTTCCGGAAAATGAGTATCAGGAGTGCTGCAATAAAGTAATGGCACTAGCCAAGACGCTTATAGAGGAGGAAAATTTATGATTTTGCTGATTGATAACTATGATTCTTTTACTTATAACCTGTATCAGTATATCGGAATTTTTAACTCCGATATCAAAGTTGTCCGAAACGACAAGATTACCATTGAAGAAATTAAGGCGATGGACCCGGAGCGGATCGTGCTTTCACCGGGACCAAAGAATCCGAAGGAAGCAGGCATCTGCATGGATGTTGTCAAAGAATTTACAGAAGAAAAACCGATCCTTGGCATCTGTCTGGGGCATCAGTGCATCGGTGAGGCACTGGGAGGAACTGTTTCCTATGCCAAGGCATTGTTCCATGGAAAGCAGTCGTTGATTGAACATGATGGAAGCAGTGTATTTACCGGGATCAATTCTCCGATCCGTGTGGCAAGATACCATTCCCTGGCAGTGCAGGAAAAGGATCTGCCGGATTGTCTGCGGGTGCTGGCGCGGACCGATGACGGAGAGATTATGGCAATGCGCCATAAGAAATATCCGGTTGTGGGATTACAGTTCCATCCGGAATCCATTTATACCGAGCACGGCAAACGCATCATCGAAAATTTTGTAAATGGAACGTGTTAGATTATCGCAATTTATATTAGGAGAAAAAATATGATACTGGATGAAATTGTAGAAGATAAGAAAAAACGGCTTCCCGGGCACATGGCACGTATTCCGGAAACAGAAATGCGGCGCATGGCAGAGGAAACAAAGACGAGGGAGGCAGACTGTTTTTATAATCATTTAAAGAAACCGGGACTTTCGATTATCGGAGAATTTAAGAAAGCTTCCCCGAGTCTCGGAACGATTACCAGCAAGATTGATCTGATGGAGCGCATCAGTGAGTACAATGCATCGGTGGATGCCATTTCGTGTCTGACAGAGGAAGATCATTTTCACGGAAATGTTGCGTATTTAAAAGAAATCCGGGCAAAATCCAGCCTTCCGATTTTGCGGAAAGATTTCATGATCTGTGAGTATCAGTTTTATGAGGCAAAAGTGATCGGTGCAGATGCGGTACTTCTGATTACAGCGATTCTCGATGATGCACAGATGCATGATTTTTATCAGCTGGCAAGAGAACTTGAACTTGATGTGCTGGTTGAGACACATGATGAGGCAGAGGTGGAACGGGCGATGAAGATCAACCCGAGAATCATCGGGGTCAATAACCGTAATCTTAAGGATTTTACGATCTCTTTGGAACATACCAGACGGCTTCGCCCTTATGTGCCGGAAGATAAAGTATTTGTGGCAGAAAGTGGGATTACGGGAGATGAGGACGTGCGGTTCCTGCGAGACTGTGGGGTGGATGCCTTTTTGATCGGGCGTGCGTTTATGGAATCGGAAAATCCGAAAGCACTTGCACAAAAATGGAAGGAGCTGTATCAGGCATGAGACCAGAAGTAAAGATCTGTGGACTGAAAAAGCCTGCAGATGCGCAGTATGTAAATGATGCAGGGGTCGATTACGCAGGATTTGTTTTTTATGAGAAAAGCAGGCGGAATTTAAGCCGGCAACAGGCAGAAAAAATTATGAAAAAAATCAGTCCACGGATAAAAAAGGTTGCCGTAACCGTTTCCCCGGATGCGGCACAGATAAAGACACTGCAGCAGATGAAATTTGACATCATCCAGATGCACGGAAAGCTGTCAGAGGATGCCATAACGGCAGCAGAACTTCCTGTCTGGTATGCCATAAACCTCTCAGATCCGGAAGAGTTTGAGGCAAAAACAAAGAGCTTTTTTGAACTGCAGGAAGAACTGCAGCAGAAAATTACAGCGATTGTCGTAGATGGTGCAGGCTATGGCGGCGGACAGAGTTTTGACTGGCAGAAGCAACTGAATATTGACCGGCAGGCGGGGATTTTCGCCGGAAGAAAATTTGTCCTGGCAGGAGGGTTACATGCCGGAAATGTTGCCGAAGGAATCCGGTTGTTTGACCCGGATATCGTGGATGTAAGTTCCGGAGTGGAAGAAAAAGATCAAAAAGAAGAAGCATTGATAAAACAATTTGTAACATGTGTCAAAGAGGAAGCAGAAGAAAGGAAAGAAAGATGAATAAGAAAGCATATTATGGACAGTTTGGCGGACAGTATGTGGCAGAGTCGCTGATGAATACCTTACAGGAACTGGATCAGGCATATGAGGAGGCCATTCATGATCCGGAGTTTATGAAGCAGTATCATTATTATCTGAAACAGTATGTTGGCAGAGAGACACCGCTTTACTATGCAGAGCGTCTGTCTACAAAATACGGTACAAAAATTTATTTAAAGCGTGAAGATTTAAACCATACCGGTGCCCACAAGATCAACAATGTGATCGGTCAGATCCTTCTGGCAAAGCGTATGGGAAAGACAAAGGTAATCGCGGAGACCGGTGCAGGACAGCATGGTGTAGCTACTGCAACGGGAGCAGCACTGTTTGATATGGAATGTACGGTGTACATGGGAAAAGAAGATATCCAGAGACAGAAACTGAATGTGATGCGTATGGAGATGCTTGGTGCAAAAGTGGTATCCGTGGAATCCGGAAGCAATACCTTAAAAGACGCGACAAACGAAGCCATCCGTACCTGGGCAAAAACAGCGGAGGATACGTTCTATATTATCGGATCTGCGGTAGGACCGTATCCGTATCCGAAGATGGTGAAAGAGTTTCAGAGTGTGATCAGCCGGGAGGCAAAGCGTCAGCACATGGAAGCAGAAGGAAAGAATCCGGATGTGGTTATGGCATGTGTGGGCGGCGGTTCCAATTCCATCGGAATGTTTGCCGATTTTATTGATGAGCCGGAGGTGGAACTGATCGGTGTAGAAGCAGCGGGCCTTGGAATTGAGACCGGAAAACATGCCAGCGCCATGGCTTTGGGAGAGCCTGGAGTATTGCATGGCATGCGTTCGTATTTGTTGCAGGATACCGATGGAAATATCCAGCTGGCACACTCCATTTCCGCCGGACTGGATTATCCGGGAGTCGGACCGGAGCATGCATATCTGCGGGATATCGGACGTGCAAAATATGTGGCAATTACGGATGTGGAGGCAATGGATGCGCTGATGGAACTGTGTAAGTTAGAGGGAATTATTCCGGCAATTGAGAGTGCACATGCCATTGCCTATGCATTTAAAAAGGCAAAAGAAATGACTATGGATCAGAGCATGGTTATCTGTCTGTCCGGTCGCGGAGATAAAGATGTAAACACCATTGCGGATTATCTTGACGGAAAAGGATATCTGAATTAAGGAGGGCATAACAGGGATGAATCGAATTGAGACAGCGCTTCAGGCGTTACAGGAAAAGGAAGAAAAGGCATTTATTACTTATATCACAGCAGGTCTGCCGGATTATGATAAGACAAAGGCGATCATCAAGGCACAGGAAGCGGCAGGAACGGACATTATTGAACTTGGAATTCCGTTTTCCGATCCGGTAGCGGACGGTCCGGTCATTCAGGCGGCTTCCTATGAGGCAATTCTTGGCGGGGCAAATCTGGAGAAGACATTTATCTGTATGAAAGAGATGCGGGACGATGGTGTGCAGATCCCGATTGTTTTTATGATGTATTACAACACGGTACTGCATTATGGCGTGGAAAAATTTGTAAAAGAGTGCAATGCCTGCGGGGTGGATGGACTGATCATTCCGGATCTGCCGCTGGAAGAGCAGGAAGAACTCCAGACACAGTTACAGAAAGAGGATGGAACCATTTTGCTCCAGCTGGTTTCCCCGGTATCCAAAGACCGTGTGCCAAAAATCCTTAAAAATGCACGGGGATTTGTCTACTGTGTGTCTTCCATGGGAGTTACCGGACAGGAAGCAACCTTCCACCGTCAGATTTTAGAATACCTGACAGCGGTAAAGAAAGAGGCAAAAATTCCGGTTATGATGGGATTTGGTATCCGCACGGCGGAGGATGTACGTCCGATGAAAGAGATTATTGACGGAGCCATTGTAGGCTCTCATTTTATCACACTGATGCGGAAGCACGATTTTGATCCGCAGGCTGCAGCAGACTATTGCAGCACATTCAAAAAAGAGTTAAATGAAATGTGACGGAAAAGCGAATAAAACAAGGAGGATATCATAGATGAAAGAGATTCTGGCCAAACTGGTAGAGGGAAAAGATCTGACAAAAGAGGAAGCGATGAAAGCACAGGAGCTGATTCTGACCGGACAGGCAACAGAGGCGCAGATTGCATGTTTTCTGACAGCACTCCGCATGAAAGGGGAAACGCTGGATGAGATTACGGGACTGGCAGCCGTATTGCGCAACAAGGCAAATACGATCAGTCCGAAGGTAGAGGATTATGTAGATTTTGTCGGTACCGGCGGAGACTGTACCTATTCGTTTAATATTTCCACAACATCAGCGTTCGTTGTGGCAGCAGCAGGGCTTCCGGTGGCAAAACATGGCAATCGTTCCATTTCTTCTAAAAGTGGTGCCGGAGATGTGTTAGAAGCACTTGGCGTAAATATTTCCGCAGATCCGGCTGTGGTAGAAAAGTGTGTGGAGACGGTCGGGATCGGATTTATGTTTGCACCGCATTTTAATCCTGCCATGAAGTATGTGGGACCGGTCAGAAAACAGCTGGGCATCCGCACGGTGTTTAATATTTTAGGACCGCTTTCTAATCCATCCCGTGCCAGGGCAATGCTTGTAGGGGTGTATTCCCCGGCACTTACGGAAGTGATTGCGGGAACCATGATGAACCTCGGGGTAGAACGGGGAATGGTTGTCAGCGGAGAGGATAACATGGATGAGATCACACTGACCGGCGAGACCACGGTATCTGAAATTAAAGACGGAAAAGTAACCACCTATACAATCACACCGGAACAGTTTGGATTAAAGCAGTGTGAAATTGCAAAACTGCAGGGTGGGGATGGAGCCGTAAACGCACAGATCACCAGAGATATTCTTTCCGGAAAGGAACAGGGACCAAAGAGGGAGATTGTGCTTTTGAATGCAGGAGCCGCTTTGTATATTGGGAAAAAGGCAGACAGTATTGCAGATGGCATTGCACTTGCAGCAAAGACGATCGATTCGGGAGCAGCAGTCAGAACCCTTGAGGCAATGGTACAGGCAACAAACGCATAAGGGTTTGCCTGATACGGAAAACAAAAAAAGAGGCATTTCATGGCATAAAACATGGAATGTCTTTTTTCTTCGTCTTATTTCACAAAATATGGAAAAAAACTTAGTGATTTTTCCAATTTACAGATACATAAAATTAAAATATAATGAATTACGAAAAAAAGCGAAAATAATATATTTCAGGGAGGAGAGAGGGAATGCAGCAAAGGATTCCATATGATGGAAATGATCTGGGTGCTGTGTACACAAAGAAATATACAGCGTTCCGGCTCTGGGCTCCGACTGCGGATGCAGTAACACTGTGTCTGTATCGGGAAGGAGACGGGGACTGCCTGTCGGATACACTTCCGATGAAACGGGATGTACAGGGAACCTGGACGATTCGGGTAGACGGAGATTTGCGGCATGTTTATTATACATACCGTCTGGAGAGAAGCGGCAAGACCGTGGAGTCACAGGATCCATATTCGGTAGCTGTCGGTGTGAACGGGCAGCGGAGTATGGTGCTGGACCTAAAAGAAACCGATCCGGAGAATTTTAAGGAGGATCATGGACCGGTTTTTTCAAACCGTACGGATCTGGTGATCTGTGAGATTTCTGTTCTGGACAGTACCGCGGATGGCTCTTCCGGGGTAAAATATCCGGGAAAGTATCTGGGACTGGCAGAAAAGGGAACCAAAAACAAAGAGGGAGAAGCTACCGGGCTGGATTATCTGAAATCGCTCGGTATTACGCATGTGCAGATCATGCCAATGTATGATTTTGCAAGTATTGATGAGGCGGCACCAAAGAAGCGGGAGTATAACTGGGGATACGATCCGCTGAATTATAACGTACCGGAGGGATCTTTTTCAACAGATCCGTTCCATGGGGAGGTGCGTATCCGGGAAATGAAAGAAATGATTGCGGCTTTTCACAGGGAGGGCATCGGAGTGATCATGGATGTGGTGTACAATCACACCTATGATCTGGACAGCTGTCTGCAGAAATGTGAGCCGGATTATTATTACCGGATGAACGGAACCAGATATTCCAATGCATCTGCCTGTGGCAATGAAATTGCTTCGGAGCAGCCGATGATGCGCAAATACATCGTAGAATCTGTCTGTTACTGGGCAAGGGAATATCATGTGGATGGGTTCCGGTTTGATCTGATGGGTGTTCTTGATATTGATACCATGAATGAGATCAGCCGCAGGTTAAAAGAAATCAATCCATATATCATTCTGTATGGAGAGGGCTGGACAGGCGGTACTTCAACCATGCCGGAATTTAGGCGTGCCATGAAGAGAAACGCGCGTATGCTGGACGGCATCGGAATGTTTTCGGATGATATCCGGGACATGGTGCGCGGACATGTGTTTTATAACAAAGACTGCGGCTATGTCAGCGGAAAGGAAAAAATGAAAGTTGCGGTGCGTTACTGTGCAACAGGAGGTGTGTGGCATCCACAGGTAGATTATGCAGCTTATACCTATGCAGTCGGCGGCACATGGACGGATACACCGGAGAAAGTGATCAATTATGTTTCCTGTCACGACAATCTGACCTTGTGGGATAAACTGCAGATTTCCAGACCGGATTGTGATGCAGGCGAACGCCTTGCAATGAACCGTCTGGCGGCTGCAATGGTATTTACCGCACAGGGAGTTCCGTTTTTCCTTGGGGGAGAAGAGTTTGCACGAACCAAACCAGCCGGAAAAAATGGTGAGATATCCGAGAACAGTTATAATCTGCCGTATGAAACAAATGTACTGCGCTATGACTGGAGCGATGGACAAAAAGGGCTGCAGCAGTATTACAGGGGACTGATTGCTTTCCGGAAAGCACATAAAGGATTGCGTATGACAGACGCAGAGGAGATCCGCCAGAATATTTTGTTTATGGAAATGACATCCGAACAGACCATCGCGTTTACAATCCGCCAGCCGGAAGAGACACTTCTGGTGGCATACAATGCATCCGGCAGAAAAGAAACACTCCTGCTGCCGGATGACAGGACATGGACGTTATATATTGATGACCTGCATGCAGGAACCCGGCCAATCGGTTCGGTTCATTCGAACATGGAATTGCCGGCGACTGGCTGTGTGGTTCTTGGGATTAATGAGTTGTCTTGTTGATGTAACTGGTTTTGTATTTGGAGTACACAATCTTCTGGCTCCGGTACAGACCAAAGTATCCGGAGAGCATATAGCTGAAAGCGACAGCCAGAAGAAAATATGGCATGCCGTCATAACCGAACAATTCAAAACTGATTAACAGTGAAGTGATCGGACAGTTTGTGACTCCACAGAATACGGCAGTCATGCCGACAGCCGTACAAAGTGTCGGGGATATGCCGGTCAGCGTTCCAAACAGGCAGCCAAAGGCCGCGCCGGTGAAAAAGGAAGGAACAATTTCTCCGCCTTTGTAACCGGCACCAAGAGTCAGTGCGGTAAAGATCATCTTTAACAGGAAGGCTTCCGGACGGACCGTTCCATCAATGCACATCTGGATGATGCCGATACCGGTACCGTTGTAATTCTGGTTGCCGACAAGCATCGTCAGAATGACAACAATACATCCACCGGCAAAGATGCGGATGTAGGGATTCTGGAACAGTTTGCGGTAAATTTCTTCACTTTTGTGTAGAAGAATACAAAAAACAATACTTACCAGTGCGCAGAGCACGGCAAGGATGGAAATCTGCACGGCAGGAAGAATGCCAAAGTCCGGGATGTGCTCGATGGAAAACCATTGGTTGGAAACACCAAACAGGTAAGCAACTCCGTGTGCGACAAGAGAACTGATCACACATGGAACAAGGGCGGTATAGTACATGACGCCGACACTTACAATTTCCATTGGAAGGATGGCAGCAGCCATCGGGGTACCAAAGAGAGCGGAAAACGCAGCACTCATGCCGCACATGATCATGACATGTTTATCTTTATCGTCAAAACGGAAGAATTTTCCGATTGCGTTTCCGATACTGCCACCCATCTGCAGGGCGGCACCTTCACGGCCGGCAGATCCGCCAAACAGGTGCGTGATCAGTGTGGAAATAAAGATCAAAGGAGCCATGCGCAGGGGCAGCTCGTCATCCGAGTGGATGGCAGAGATGACCAGATTGGTTCCGGTATCTTTTTCATCGTGCAGCAGGTGATAAGCACCGACAATGATCAGTCCCCCGACAGGGAGCAGATATAAAAGCCAGGGATCCTGCCCGCGCAGCACGGTGACAAATGTCAGACAAAAATAAAATGCGGTGCCGCACAGTCCGACGATACCGCCGACAATAATTGCAAAAATTACCCATTTGATCGACACCAGTGTACGGTGTGCATTGTGTTTGATTTTATGTTTTATGACATCGTTCATAATTCTTCACCTCATAATCCCTTTTCTTCATACTAGCATTGAAAAATGTTTTTTACAAGGGGACAAAAAGGTGGTATGATATAAAATATAGATTGGATCTTAGGAGGAATCACTTATGAGAACAAGTGGCGTACTTATGCCGATATCTTCATTGCCATCACCTTATGGCATTGGAACTATGGGAAAATCAGCCAGAAAATTTGTAGATTTTCTGGTAAAAGGAGGTCAGACTTACTGGCAGATTCTGCCGATCTGTCCGACCAGTTACGGGGATTCGCCGTATCAGTCTTTTTCCAGTTTTGCGGGAAATCCTTATTTTATTGATCTGGACATTCTCTGCAAGGAAAATTTATTAAAGAAAAAGGAATGTGAATCATTTGACTGGGGCACAAGCGAGGAATACATTGATTATGGAACCATGTATGTATCACGCTATGCATTGCTGCATAAAGCATATGCCCGTTTTGTAAAAAATATGCCGGAAGATTTTTCGGCATTTTGTGAGACGGAAAAGGACTGGCTGGAAGATTATACACTGTTTATGGCATTAAAAGATGCAAATGACGGAAAAGCATGGGCCGAGTGGGATGAGAAACTTCGTGTGCGTGACGCAGCGGCACTGGATGAGGCAAGAAAAAAGTACGCAGAAGATATTGAGTTTTATAAGATGCTTCAGTATCTGTTCTTTAAACAGTGGAGAGAGTTAAAGGCATATGCCAATGAAAACGGAATCGAGATTATCGGGGATGTGCCGATCTATGTGGCCGGAGACAGTGCGGATGTATGGGCAAATCCGAAACAGTTTTATCTGGATGAAGATTTAAATCCGATTGAAGTAGCTGGATGTCCGCCAGATGGATTTTCTGCAGACGGACAGCTCTGGGGCAATCCACTGTTCCGCTGGGATGAAATGAAAAAAGACAATTATACATGGTGGACAAAGCGAATCAAAGCGATGAGTGAGCTGTATGATATTATCCGTATCGATCATTTCCGCGGATTTGATTCTTATTATGCAATCCCGGCAAAAGATAAGACTGCAAAGAACGGAAAATGGAAACAGGGTCCGGGAATGGATCTGTTTAACCAGCTGGAGAAGAAACTTGGCAAGCTTCCGATCATTGTGGAAGATCTTGGATTTTTGACAGATTCCGTCCGCAAACTTTTAAAGGATTCCGGATTCCCAGGCATGAAAGTCATCCAGTTTGCGTTTGACAGCCGTGAGGGAAGTGATTATCTGCCACACACCTATACCAGTCACTGTGTTGTGTATACAGGAACACATGATAATGATACCGTGATGGGATGGATGAAGACCGCACCGAAAGCATCTGTCAAGTTTGCAATCGAATACCTGAACCTGACGGAGGAGGAAGGTTATAACTGGGGTATGATGCGTGCCGCATGGTCATCCGTTGCAGATATGGCGATTGTTCCGATGCAGGATCTGATCGGACTTGGCTCCGAAGCCCGCATCAACATTCCGTCCACACTTGGAGAAAACTGGAAGTGGCGTGCCCTGGAGGGACAGATTACCAAGGATCTGGCAAAGAAACTCTATAAATACATGCAGATGTATGGACGCATCAATGAAAAAGTGCTTGCTGAGCAGGCAAAGAAAGCAGCAGAGAAGGAAGCAGCAGAGAAAGAAGCTGCAAAGAAGAAGACTTCCGACAAAAAGAAGTCATCTGAGAAATAAATATACAACAGAGTATTTCTGTGAATAAGAATTCTCCCCTTTGCATATAGATTAGATAGATTAATCGAATATGCAAAGAAGGGAGATTTTTTTATGGAGTTTGATTTATATAAAGATATCCAGAAAAGAACGAACGGCGAAATCTACATTGGTGTCGTAGGACCGGTCCGCACCGGAAAGTCAACGTTCATTAAGCGGTTTATGGATCTGTTTGTACTTCCGTACATCGAAGATGAGGAAGAAAAAAAACGGACGCTCGATGAACTGCCTCAGTCAGCCGCCGGGAAAACGATCATGACGACAGAACCGAAATTTATTCCGCAGGAGGCAGCAGAGATCACACTTGCAGATGAGAGCAGTGTCAGTGTGCGTCTGATTGACTGTGTCGGGTTTATGGTAGAGGGAGCAAATGGTCATCTGGAGGGGGACGGATACCGCATGGTACATACGCCGTGGTTCGAGGAGGAAATTCCTTTTTCGGATGCAGCGAGAATTGGAACAGAAAAAGTAATCAAAGACCATGCAACCATTGGTATTGTGGTGACAACGGATGGCAGTATCGGGGAACTTCCGCGGGAAAATTATGTGGAGGCAGAACAAACCGCGGTGGAAAAGCTTAAAGAGATTGGAAAACCGTATGTGATTGTTTTAAATTCCGTGCGCCCATACAGCAGTGAGACACTTGCACTGAAAGAAAGTTTAGAGCAGGAATATCAGGCGGTAGTGGTTCCGGTCAACTGTCAGCAGATGCACCGGGAGGATCTGGTCACAGTTATGAAGGCGATTCTGTTTGAATTTCCGGTTACCCGTGTGGACTTTGCAATTCCAAAGTGGACGGAAATGCTTCCAATGGAACATAAATTAAAGGCAGCCATGATTCAGACGGCATCAAGACTGATGGATGGAATCGGCCGCGTGCGGGATGCAGCGGCTGTGCTTGCCGGGCAGGAATGGGTAAAAAGTGCAAATGAGCAGATGGGAGAAGAAGTTTTTCGTGACATCCAGCTGCAGACGGCAGATCTTTCCAACGGAACCGTGACGATCCGTATGGAGACAACGGAACAGTGCTATTTTTCCTACATCAGTGAGATGACGGGAATGCAGATCGAAGGGGAATATCAGATGATTTCCATGCTGCGCTCCCTCTCCCGGATGAAAAAAGAATACGAGCGTGTGGAAGATGCCATGGCAGCTGTGGAACAGAAGGGGTATGGTGTGGTCATGCCGGGACTTTCGGATATCCGTATGGAAGATCCGGTGCTGATCCAGCATGCCGGAAAATATGGCGTGAAAATGCGGGCAATTTCCCCGTCCATTCATATGATCAAGGCGAATATTGAGACCGAAATTGCGCCAATCGTCGGCAGTGAGGAACAGGCAAATGATCTGATTGCATATATCCGCGAGGGGGAGGAGAGCAAGGAAGGAATCTGGACGACAAATATTTTCGGAAAATCTGTCGGGGAACTGATGGAAGACGGCATCCGCAGCAAGATCATGCAGATGGATGATGAGTGCCAGTTGAAACTGCAGGATACCATGCAGAAAATTGTCAATGACAGCAATGGGGGAATGATCTGCATCATTATTTAAGAGAAATAAAAAAAGTATGAATTTCAGTTGCTCTTGTTTTATTTTATTTTTGATTCTGTTATACTATTAGTTAATGAAATTGTGTATGTAATTGCGAAAAATAAGGAGAACAAATGAGCAACGAATATGAAACTCTCATGCGCTGTGTGCGCAGCGTGAGGACGAAAACAGATTTTGTGCCGAAAGTGGCACTGGTACTGGGGTCCGGTCTGGGTGATTATGCGTCGCAGCTTCGCGTGGAGGCCACGGTGGATTATCATGAGATCGAGGGATTTCCGGTATCTACGGTGCCGGGCCATACCGGGCGCTTTGTGTTTGGTTATGTCGGGGATGTGCCGGTTGTGTGCATGCAGGGACGTGTGCATTATTATGAAGGATATTCCATGACGGAAGTGGTTCGGCCGATCCGGCTGATGAAACTTCTGGGGGCAGAAGTTCTGTTTTTGACAAATGCAGCGGGCGGAATCCAGCTGGGCATGAAGGCGGGGGATCTGATGCTTCTTACCGGGCAGATTGCAAGTTTTGTTCCGTCGCCGCTCATTGGAGAAAATATAGAGGAACTGGGACCGCGGTTTCCGGATATGAGCCGGATTTATGATTATGATTTACAGAAAATCGCAAAAAAATGTGCGGCAGAGACCGGGGCGGATTTAAAAGAGGGAACGTATCTGCAGTTTACCGGGCCGGCCTATGAATCTCCACAGGAGGTGGCAATGGCGCGTACACTCGGAGCAGATGCCGTAGGAATGAGTACGGCATGTGAGGCTGTGGCGGCGAATCATATGGGGATGCGGATTGTGGGAATTTCCTGTATCTCGAATCTGGCATGCGGCATTTCGCCACAGCCATTGTCCCATAAGGAGGTGCAGGAAGCAGCCGATGCGGTGGCTCCGGTATTTCAAAAGCTTGTAACACAGATGATAAAGGAGATTGGAACAACATGCAGGTAATTTTTATACATCACAGCTGTTTTCTGGTGGAAGTGGATGATCTGGTATTGATTTTTGATTATTTTGGCGGGGACCGGGTGAATGGTTTCCACTTTACGGGAAAGATTCCGGATTACGCACCGGATACAAAAATCTATATGTTTGCCAGCCACAAACATCAGGATCATTTTGACATGGATATTCTGCGCTGGAGTGAAAAATATACCAATGTACATTATATTTTATCCAAGGATATCCGCATCAGTCCGCATTTTCTGCAAAAGCATGGAATTGACCCTGGGGTGCGGAAAAAAGTGACGTTTGTCTCCGCAAACAACCATTATGAAGTGGATGATCTAAAGATCCAGACCCTTTTGTCTACCGATGCAGGAGTGGCATTTTATGTGAATGTGCGTGGGGTGAGTATCTTCCATGCAGGAGATTTAAACGACTGGAAGATGGAACATGTGGGAGAACTTATAAACGGCAAACAGGAACGCACTTTCCGGCACGAGATCCGTAAGCTTGCGGACAAGCCGGTCAATTTTGCGTTTGTCCCGATGGATCCGCGGCTGGGACCGTATCAGACACTCGGAATTGATTTTGTGCTGAAAAACACCGATGCAGAATTTGTTTTCCCGATGCATATGTGGCAGGATTATTCTGCAATCAGGGAATACAAAAAACACATTACAAATCTTGGAATGGCAGACCGCGTAATTGAAATTGAAAGGGAGAATCAGGTATTTCCGTTCGGGGAACTCTAACTCTTGAATTTACAGAAAAATTCATATATAATAATTAAGTTAATGGGGTAACAACAGAGAGGAGAAAACTATATGACAGATTTTCTTTTATGTATTGGCAGATATGTGGTCGAGATGGCTGCTTTGGCTTTGATCGGCGGATTAGGGGCATTTATTGGTATCAGACTCCGCAGGCACAAGGATGCGAAGGCTGACACGACGAAAGAATGATTTTGGAGGAACTGGTAATGAAAAAGAGTTATGGCGTAAATGAGCTGCGCCGGATGTATCTTGACTTCTTCGAGAGCAAGGGACATCTTGTCATGAAGAGCTTTTCATTAGTACCACACAATGACAACAGCTTATTACTCATCAATGCGGGAATGGCACCGCTCAAGCCGTATTTTACAGGACAGGAGATTCCGCCACGCAGACGTGTGACTACATGTCAGAAGTGTGTGCGTACCGGAGATATTGAAAATGTAGGAAAGACTGCGCGTCACCTTACATTTTTTGAGATGCTTGGAAACTTCTCTTTTGGGGATTATTTTAAGCATGAAGCGATTGCCTGGTCATGGGAATTCCTGACAAAGGTGCTTGGGCTTGAGGAGGATCGTCTGTATCCGTCCATTTATGGAGAAGATGAGGAAGCGTATGAGATCTGGACCAGGGAAGTAGGAGTTCCGGGAGAGAAGATCACACGTTTTTACCGTGATCCTGAGACCGGAGAATGTGACAACTTCTGGGAGCATGGTGCCGGTCCATGTGGTCCGTGTTCTGAAATTTACTATGATAGAGGCGAAAAATACGGATGCGGAAGTCCGGATTGTAAAGTAGGCTGTGATTGTGACCGTTTCATGGAAGTATGGAACAACGTGTTTACACAGTTTGAAGGGGACGGCAAGGGCGGTTATACCGAGCTTTCCCAGAAAAATATTGATACCGGTATGGGACTTGAGCGTCTGGCAGTTGTTATGCAGGATGTGGATTCCGTATTTGATATCGATACCATGAAAGCGATCCGCGACAAGATTTGTGAGATGTCCGGAAAGAAGTATGAAGTAGATGCCATGGATGACGTATCCATCCGTCTGATTACGGATCATATCCGTTCTTCCACATTTCTTGTATCCGATGGTGTTATGCCAAGCAATGAAGGAAGAGGCTACGTTCTGCGCCGTCTGATCCGTCGTGCGGCACGTCACGGAAAGATGCTTGGAATTGACGGACTGTTTCTTGCAAAATTATCAGAAACTGTCATCAATGAGAGCAAGGATGGATATCCGGAACTGGAAGAGAAGAAAGAATTTATCTTTAAGGTTCTGACACAGGAAGAAGAGAAATTCAATAAGACCATCGATCAGGGACTTGCCATTTTGTCTGACCTGATGGAGGAGATGAAGAAAAACGGCAAAAAGGAACTTTCCGGTGCCGATACATTCAAACTTTACGATACTTACGGATTCCCGGTAGATCTGACCGAAGAAATCCTTGAAGAAAAGGGCTTTTCCTATAATGAGGACGAGTTTAAGGCCTGTATGGAAGAACAGAGGCAGAAAGCCAGAAGTGCCCGTAAAGTGACAAACTACATGGGTGCGGATGCAACGGTTTACGAGCAGATTGATCCTTCCATCACAACAGAATTTGTCGGATACGAGAATCTGACATATGCTTCTAAAGTTACGGTTATGACGACCGAGACCGAGATCGTGGAAGCACTTTCCGATGGGGATGCAGGAACCATTATCGTAGAGAAGACTCCGTTTTATGCCACGATGGGCGGCCAGCAGGGCGATAAGGGACAGATCCGTACCGCAGACGGCGTATTTCAGGTAGAGGATACGGTTAAGCTTCTGGGCGGTAAATACGGACATATCGGGCATATGGTGTCCGGCATGATCCATACCGGCGAGAAAGTGGAACTGTTGGTAGATGCAGACCTTCGCGCAAAGACCTGTGCAAACCATTCGGCAACCCATTTACTGCAGAAAGCACTCCGTGAAGTGCTGGGTACACATGTCGAGCAGGCGGGGTCTTATCAGGACAGTGAACGTACCAGATTCGATTTCACCCACTTTGCAGCCATGACTCCGGAAGAGTTGCAGAAAGTGGAAGACATGGTCAATGAAAAGATCAACGAGGGCATGGAAGTCCGTACCGATATCATGACCGTTGATGAGGCAAAGAAGACCGGGGCAATGGCTCTGTTTGGCGAAAAGTATGGGGAAAAAGTCCGTGTCGTTTCCATGGGAGAGTTCTCCAGGGAGTTCTGTGGCGGTACACATGTAAAGAATACTGCAGAGATCAAGACATTTAAGATTCTTTCTGAGAGCGGTGTTGCAGCCGGTGTGCGCCGTATCGAAGCACTGACCGGTGACAATGTGATTGCATACTACAAAAAGATGGAAGAAGAGTTTCAGGAAGCAGCGAAGGTTGTAAAATCCACACCTGCAAACCTTAAGGAACGTCTGGAGCATCTGACCGCAGAGATGAAAGATCTGCAGAGCGAGAATGAGGCGTTAAAGAGCAGGGCAGCCAAGGATGCACTTGGTGATGTGATGAATCAGATCGAGGATGTCAAAGGTGTGAAGCTTCTGGCAACCAGCGTATCCGGTGTGGATATGAATGGTCTGCGTGATCTCGGTGACCAGCTGAAGGATAAGATCGGTGAGGGCGTCGTAGTGATCGCATCCGATTGTGACGGAAAGGTAAACCTGATTGCCATGGCAACCGATGCAGCGATGAAGCAGGGGGCACATGCCGGTAATCTGATCAAGGAGATTGCATCCTTAGTTGGTGGCGGCGGTGGCGGTCGACCAAACATGGCTCAGGCGGGCGGTAAGAATCCTGCTGGAATCCCGGATGCATTGGCCAAAGTCGTTTCTGTTGTCGAAAGTCAGCTTGCGTAATGGAAGCGTGTTTATGGATAATTGCCAAAACTATACAGTGGATTTTGTATAAATCAGTAAAAAAATGAATATTTGCCTTGATAAAGACACAAATTCCTATTATACTAATAGCGGAGTGGAAAATTTCCACTTTGCTATTTTATATTATATTTAATCATTAAGAAGGAGGATGATTATGAAAAAAATCAAAAGATTATTAGTTGTTGCTGCCTTGGCTTTGATCGTTGGTGCAACAGCAAAAGTGCAGACGCAGGCTGCAGTGACCGGTGTAAAGCAGATTGATGACAGCAAGAACAGCGTCAAGCTGCAGTGTAATGCAATTCTTCGTGCAGGCTACTATTATTTAGAGCTTAGTACAGATAACAGGAATTGGGTTGTTATGGATGTATCTTCGAATCCATCTTCATTATCTGCAAGCTCTCTTACTTCAGGAACGACATACTATGCTCGTGTAGGTACATGTACAGATTATAATTACTCTGCAGGACTTGTGGCAGTTGGTAAGGCAAATGTATCGGCATCTATTGATGTAGTTACAGCTCCGGAGACAGGTGCAAGCAAGTTCGTACAGACAGGTGCTACCCAGACATCCTTTACCGGTACGTTCAGTGGATCGTTTGGTGCAAACTATTATCAGATCTATTATAATGATGTAC
>ERZ772897.948-NODE-948-length-33008-cov-29.829758_pt1 | contig 33008 bp, 35 predicted proteins | sample MGYA00512125_ERZ772897 | MGnify/ENA primary metagenome ERZ772897 (study PRJEB29015, sample SAMEA2737660) | human gut metagenome | biome: human gut; feature: human-associated habitat; material: faeces | place: China | collected 2012 ... | reverse complement strand
TTCGCGCTCGAGCGGTGCTGTTTACAGCTAACTTCTACTCCGCGAGATGCGCATCCCGCCCGGAGGACTTTTTAATTCATAGGATGTAATTTCCTATGAATTAAAAAAAGCTTTCGTCTTTCTGATGTTCACACATCCAAAAGACGAAAGCCTGTACTTCCGTGATACCACTTTTCTTGCCATGTTTCCATGACCTCTCTGCCCCGTCATATATCTGTCCACTTGTCTTTGTACAAATATCCCTAACAGGTCTCTCTGTAACGGGAGAGTTCCGGTGCCGCTTACTGACCTCATGGCTTTCAGCGTACTGCTCGCAGAGGATATTATCAAAAGATGCATGTCATTTTCCACCTGCCAATGACTCTCTGTGATGCATTGCCTTCCAATAACGGTATTCTGTTCACTGCATTTGTTCTATTTATCTGTATGCCACATAGTTTAACACTCTTTTTTGAAATGTCAACCTCTATTTTTACATTTTCCTTTTTTTAGATATCTTTTCTGAATTGTCAGACATTTTCCTTAATGTTTTCATCTTTTTTCATATTTGAAATGTCAATATGTTTTCCACAGTTTTTCATTTTATTGCAAACTTTATGATTTCTACACAAAACAAACATTCGGTTTTTTTACTATGTAAACCACTCTTTTGGGGATAAAAAATGTGGATAACGTGGATAACTTCGTGTATAACTTTATTTTTCCACGTTTTAAGTGCATTTTAGCAGTGGACAACTTTTGGGATAACTTTTCTTCTTTGTTTATTACTTTTTTGTGCCCCGATATTTTGTGCATGTTGTATATTCTGCAAAGAACAAAAAAACCTTTTTAATTCACAGGACAGAGACTGCTTTTGAGGCTATGAGTGAAAAAAAATAGCTATCGTCCTAAGACAATAGCTATTCTTCATATTTATGAATTAGAAAATTCTTCTTACGCAGATCGGACTTCTGTAATTTACATTAGAGAACTTGATACCGCTAGACGGTGTACTTGCATGAACGATCGTGCCGCCACCGACATAAATAGCAACGTGACCACTGTAGCATACAATATCTCCCGGCTGTGCATTAGAAAGACTTACCTCGTATCCAACACCTCTTAATGCGCTGGAAGAATGTGGAAGTCCTACGCCAAATGCTGCATATACACTCATAACGAAACCGGAGCAGTCTGCCCCGTTTGTCAGACTGGTTCCACCGTATACATAAGGATTACCGATAAACTGTGATGCATAACTTGCAACTGCCTGTCCATTTGAGCTTCCTGCTGACGCATAACTCTTTGAACTTCCGGAGCTCTTTGAAGAAGATGACTTCCTGTCAGCTTTCTTTCTTGCTGCATTTGCTGCTGCATCAGCTGCCTCACGCTCTGCCTCTTCTTTTGCAAGTCTTGCTTTTTCTTCTTCCTTCGACTCTGCCTGTACAAACTCAATGTTGAAATCTACATAATCTTTATGTACCCAGCCGTCACCCTCTTCTGTTGTTACCTTAGCCCAGTCTTCTACAGATTCATCATCAATAACAACCAGATCATCACCAACCGGTACCTGTGTCAGAATGCTTGCATCTGTAGACGGCTCTGTTCTTACATGAAGTGTTGTGGTATTAACTTTAGCATATTTTGTGCTGACTTTTTTTGCCAGTTCTTCATCATTTGGTACTACATATTCACATTTTACATATCCGTCAACATTACCGGACTTGATACGATACCAACCATTGTCAGTTGTTTCAAGGATTGTTCCTGCGGAATTGTTATACAGCTTTCCAAGTACCTCGCTGTCCGTATTTGGTTCTGAACGAACATTTACATAATTATCTACCTGCGCGATTGCAATATCTGTATATTCCGAAGCAACAACCGGTGTATCATTCTCACTGACCTGCTCTGCCTGCTCTGCTGCATTCTGGGCTGCTGCATCATTGCTGTCCGCAAGACACTGTGCCAGTGCCTGTGAAACACCTGCTGCCGGAGTCTGTCCCTCTGCGATCTCAACTGCAGTCACACTTGAAACGCCTGCGACCGGAGCTGCATATGTATTTAATCCAAAACTGCCAATGGATAACGCTCCTGCTAAAAGACAGCCTGTAATTCTTACCATTCTCTTCTTCATTTACGAAAAGCCTCCAACTGAGTTCTCATGTTTTCCACAACAAAAAACAGCTTAACACTGTTTTTATTGTTTGTTACGAATTTATTACATTTATTACACGATTATTATAACAAAGGCATATTTCCATGTCAACCTGTATTCATCGTGAATTTTACTAAAATATTACATTCCTTTTTATTCAATTTTTCAAATAAAACAGCGAAAAATCATCATATTTCCAGGAAAAACAGTGTTTTTTTCCGGAAAATCATTGTCTTTTCTCATAAAAAGCTTGTTTTTTATGTTGATTATTGTCATAATAAGGTCACAATTAAGTTTTCAGGAGGTGCAGCATGGATATTTCAGGTATGACACCGGCACTTAGTGCATTACAGTCCTACGACGCAGGTTCTTCCGTCAGCCAGACCAGTCTTTCCTATGCCGTTTCAACCGAATTATTAAGTCAGCAGCTTGATATGACACAGGAGATGGGCACCGCTATGGTTCAGATGATGGAACGTTCCGTAACACCGGGACTTGGCGGAAATATTGACGTCTACATTTAAACAATATATATTCACGGATTATATGTTGTGCCGGCAAAATAGGAAAAATCCCGATACAGATGGAAACATATCCATTTGTACCGGGATTTTTCATGTTAACCTATGGTAACAGATCTGCTTACACAACGTGTAATCCATTGCTTTTTATTTTACAGCGATAGCTTCGATCTCAAGCATGACATCTTTTGGCAGGCGTGCAACTTCCACACAGCTTCTGGATGGAAATGCTCCGTCAAAAAATGTTGCATATACTTCATTGATTGCCCCGAAGTCGTTCATCTCTTTGATAAATACAGTTGTTTTAACAACGTTTGCCATACTGGTTCCAGCTGCTTCTAACAGGTTTGAAAGGTTAGTCAGTGCCTGTTTTGCCTGTGCCACAGAACCTTCCGGGATCTCACCGGTTTCCGGTACGACCGGAATAATACCTGATGTATAAACCATTCCGTTTACTTCGATTGCCTGTGAATAAGGTCCGATTGCTGCCGGAGCCTTGTCTGTGCTGATGACTTTTTTCATAAGATTCTCCTTCTTTCTGTCAATTTTTTCCTATCATAGCATATGCTTTTGAATTAATCAATTTTACGGATCGATTTTTCATTGATCTCAATCCTGCGCTCTTTATAAAGTCTTCCAACCGCTCTCTTAAATGCATTTTTGCTGAGTCCGGTCTCCCTTTTGATGACTTCCGGGGAAGATTTGTCTGTAAACGGAAGCACGCCCGCAAATTCCTCAATGACCTGCATTACCTTTTCGGCATCTGCGTCCATCTGAAGATATGCTTTCTGGCGCATAGTAATATCTAACTTTCCGTCCGGTTTTACATTGGTCACAGTCGCCTCAATGACATCACCGATACGCAGCATACTGTGATCTTCGAAAGCCGGCAGCATCGCAGAGTACTGATCGTCCACTGCTACAAATGTTCCAAAATTATCACTGAACTCATAGACACGGCCATTGACAATATCACCTGTATGATATGGTGATTCTAATGACAGAAGATCATACAAATGCTTCATGCTTGCACACAGACGTCTGCTCTTGTCAATATATAATGTCACTAAGACTTCATCCTCCGGCTGAACCTTAACCGTCATCTCTTTATATGGAAGAAACAGATCTTTTTCCAGTCCCCAGTCAAGGAAAGCTCCGATCTTTCCAACCTCTTTTACAGTCAGCACCGCAAGACCTCCCAATGTCAGCTTCGGTGTGTTTGTCGTCGCAATGAGCCGGTCCTTAGAATCCTTATAGAGAAACACCCGGAGTTCATCCCCGATCTTCGTTCCTTCCGGCACCTGTTTTTCCGGCAGTAACACGCGGGTTTCATCCTCCATGCGCTCTGCGAGATAAACGCCAAATTCTACTTTTTTTATCACAACAAGTTTCTGATATTCACCTAATCGCATTTTTATGATTGCCTTTCTTTTTTCTGAATCTGAAAGCAGATGATGGCATATGACGCCCCTTTTTCATCTGCCAAAGTAACTGTAATCTGTTTTTCTTCCATCGTGACAACCGGATACAGCATATCTCCTAACATTGCAGCTTTACGATACTCCGCACGAAGTCCACAGACAAAAACCTGTTCCGGCAGATATTCCTCCGCCACCAGAATGTATTTTCCATTATTCATATGATGGTTTGTATCAATGTAAAAACGGGAAACACGTACCGGTTCCTTTTCGACACTTTTTTGCACTGCCTCATCCGGTAAACTGATCTTACGATCTGCCCATTCTCCCGGTATTTCATCCCTGATCTCCGGTATATAAACTTCTTGCATCCGTTCCGATACCCGTGCCGGGCGCATTTTCTCAGTGTCCATAAATACCCACACCGAGTTTGCCTCTGCAAATATTTCTCCATCTTCTCCCTCAATGCAAAAGTTCCGGTACCCATAAAATCCACGGAATGCATACGGCCATGTACTGACCTTAATATGCTGTCCCATCTGCGGATATCGGTAAACTTTGATTTCCCAGGAAGATAAGATCCATGCCACCTGTTCTTTTGCAAGATAATCCACACCTACTCCAAAATCCTCTGACTCAAACGTACAACAATCCTGCAGATAATCCAATAATGACGGTAACGTCAGTTCCTTTTCACTATTTACTTCACTGTAACGCACACGGTTGCTAAAACTATACATACGATGCCTCGATTCCGGGTATTTGAAACGTCCATAACTGCTTTACTGTTTTTGTTCTTTTGTTATGCTACCACATTTTTCTGAGTTATGGTAGGGATATTCGAAATTTTCTGTCTGTGACCACTGGCTGTTGCGCCTCCCCGGGCAAAAAAATAACCTCAGCAGTTTCTCACTGCTGAGGTCTCATTAGCAGGGCTACAAGGATTCGAACCTTGAAATGACGGAGTCAGAGTCCGTAATGTCAGGGGGTGTTCTGCCTGTAAAATCAGGGGTTGTAAAGGTGGGATGGGGGAAATTGACCTATGGATTGACCTATCCGGTTATAATCCATACTTTGCTCTCATATCATGAGAAACCTCGTCAGCATCCCTAAACATTCCCTGTGCGGCGTGTTCACGGGACTTTTTCAATTTTTCATACTTTTGATCACACTCTTCAAAATATCTGTCTACAATAAATTCTGCCGACTCTGCCCAAAAAGTATTTTCTGTATTCTGCAGTGTTTTATATGTTTCAGAATGATAAAAGAGCATCAATGCTTCTTCAAATGAGATATGCAATCTTTCCATAAGAACATTTGCAACTGCTCTTATCTGTATACACATATTCATCGTAATATCTTTTCCGTTAAATGTATAAATAACGTTACTCATTGCATTCGCTCCTTATAAATCTCAAAAAGTCTATTGCATCTGTTCCAGTCACATGTTTTCGGTCTACATATTCTTCCCTTGCATGCACTAAAAGCATTTCAATATCTGATTGTAGCCGCATCTTTATACCACATAACAGCTTCTTTGCTATAATTATATCTTTGGGGACATAGTTTTACAACCAGTAGATTTTCTGCTTTTTAGTCAGCTTTCAAACATTTTCTACATACCTTTATGATCTTATTTTACTAATAAGTTTCCAATACCCATTATTTTCTATATATTTCTCGTAATTCACATCACTCCAATTCTCCTTTCTATGATTTTTCCAATCAGCTTCACTTAGTCTAAAACGGCTTGCGCTTGATATGAAACTATTCAGTGTTATCAAATATCTCTTTTTCTCATCCTCATCTAAATCAAATGATTGAAATAAGTCAATTATTTCCTTCGGAAAGTTCTTCTTTGGAAAATATATATAAAAGTAATAACTACACGCAAAAACAGGTAGATAAAAAATCGCTTTACTGTATCCTTGCCTCTCTTTTTCAATACCTCTTAAAAACTCTATCATTTGAATATACGATCTTGATATATATTTCCCCGTTTTCTCTTCCCAACCTGAACATAAAATACAATACAATGCCATCATATTCTCAATATTAAGAACATATTTTTTACCTGGAATATTACAGATAATCCCATTTCCAATAAATTTTTCATTTTTTCTTAGCTTAACCAAAAAACCAGAATTGCCCACAATTATAGCAGTAACAAACTTACCGCATACATTTGTTGTCTCCTTCATAAACATCAATTTCAAACAACCAAAAAATAAAAGACTTGCCAATGCCCAACCATAGTCCTTTTGTAAAATGTAAATTGCATCCACAACTGCTGTAATAAAAAGCAAACCAACAGTCATCTTTTTTAATGCTACTTTACGCCATTTTTCTTCTTCTACAATATAAGGCTGATATTGTATTTCAACTACATTTTCAATATTTCCAGGCCTAATCAAATACAATTTTTCATATTGACCTAATAAATATGCCAAATTTATTTCTATTACAACCTCTGTTTGATTGACAAGTTTTAATGCAGAATTATTCCAAAAAATTTTGTATAATTTGTTTAATGATTTTAGTTCCATTTTGCTATCTCCAATTGTCAGTCTCCCAATCATAATTAAAGCATATATACCAACCACAATGATACTGATGCAACATATTTGGTATATTACAAATGTTAATAATTCAATTTGAGAATCAATACTCTCATCTTGCATAAGTACTGAACAAATTACACTCCCTGCTATGGCAGCACCTAAAATCATATATACTTTGTCAATATAATAACGTTTATTTATTTCTTCACGAGTTACTGATAAATAATACTCTTTTTTTCCAAATGTCGCTGAAAAAATAATAACTGAAATTACTACACCACCATAAGACAACAGAATTGCCCCCACACCATTAATATTTTTCAGAAAAGATTCGATGTTCTGTATATACTTTTCATCAATCTGATAAAGAAAAAATACAAGAAATATAAATAAATATGCCCGTAAAAAATCAAAAATAATTATATCAAATACACTTTTTTTATTAATTGAGTAATATAATGGTGATCTAAATTTTAAAAAATCTCTTTTATTTTTTTCGCCTAATATTTCATACATCAAAACCACTATAAGTTGCATAAAAACTATTCCATTAGGTAATACCCATATGTACTGCATTATATTTTTTACTCCTTTGTAATAGCATATTCCATATCACGTTACTTTATTTTTTTCTCTTCTATTCCATTTCTTCGACATAATAAAATAATGTAATTTACTTATCTTCCAGCACATCTGCTGCTTCTGCTTTCCAATCCTCCTCCGCACGTTTTCTTTCCACATAATCCATAATATCTTCATCTTCTCTTTGTTTTACAATAAACTTTTCTATTTCACTTTTTATATTATCAGCACAGCTATCATTATACGAATCCATAATCACAGACATATAACTTGTTTGTTCAGAATTATATTCAGCTTCACCGTTCACATATTCAATAATCTCATTTAGAATATTATCATCTGACTCATATATTCTGATTCCCATTACACTTGTTGCTCCTGCCGAGTCATCAATGTCAAGAATACCATATATCTCTAATTTGTTTTTCTTTCCAATTATTGAAAACAGTAATTGCTCCTCTAAAACATCTTTTAAATCACAATCTCCATCTGTATCAATCCCCTCTTCAAAATATGTTTTGTCTACCGCATCCGTATAAATATCATCTATAGTATCCTGAAACAGTTTTTTGATTTTCTCCCTATTTCTTATCGTTACACCTGCTTCTGATTCTATAATCTCCATTTGCATTTCTCTTTCATACTCCTGCTGATCCGCAATCGCCTGTAATGTTTCCTCAACTTCTTCTGAACAATTTTCCATGTCAAATTTTTCAACTGCTTCTTCAATTATTTTTCTAAATTCTCTAGTGTCACGCAACATAATCTCTTTAGACGAATAATCAAGTAATTTATTATGAGCCACATGATTCCTGTTATCAATAAATGCCGTTCGTAATTTTTCCCACCTAACAGGATCTAATATAAACGGCGCAAAAAATTTTTCCCATATATTATATTTTTTAACATATCTGTTCTTTAAAAAATCCAATGCTGATTGCATTTTATTATTTTGTGTAGTTGCAAATATTTTCTCCTTAACCTCCTTTTGAATTTCTGGACTATCCTGCATTAAATCAGAATAGATATCTGATTCTACGGTTTGCATTAATGTTTCTAATGTTGCGGTATAAAGATTAACATCTATATTATTAAAATTCGGTACATTTCTTTTTACCTTGGCAGCATTTTCTTGAATACTTGCATTTAACTTATAAAATTCAGGTTGATCATGCCAGTTGATTCCAAAATATCCTATCATAACCCTGCTCACAAACGCACGTAGTTCATTTTCCGCCATATATATCTCTGAATATATTTCTTTTGACAATTCCAACGACTGTATATCCCTTATCCATACACACTTATGCCAATCCCTAATTAACGCATTTTTTATACATATTTTCAATTTTTCCAAAAAGATATCATATCCTTCTACCCTATCACTCATTTTGGTGGCTGGAATTCCACACCGATTCTTCGCATAGCCTATCTTAATAGTAAGCTGTCTATTCCTTTCGTATGTATCCAATTGCATAATAACTTTATACTCAACATCATCATGTAGTACAACAAAAACAAAATTACCTATCCGATCTATACAACCGTTATATTTTATCTTACAAACAGAATCAAATAACTCTTCAACCTGTTCCATTTTTTCTTTACAATATTCATCGGCTATATCTATAATTTGTTCTATTTTCGTATTGAAAATATCTTCTTGAACTATTTTAATTTTTTGTATTTTGGATAAATCTTTTATATCTATCATTTTAAACTCTATTTCATACTTCATATGTATACCTCACATTCTGACGCAGTTTGTTATATCATATCGAAACTATTTTCCAATTATTATTTCAATGGTTTTACCAACATTTTTTCTACATATTTCAATTATATATGTTAATTTTTTCTCTGTCACGTCATTTGTATTTTATTACAGCAAAAAATTATACCTAAAAAAATAACCATTTTCCTTTATTAATTTCTAATATTCCTAAATTTAATCCATCAATAGACTAAGGGGCATTTCTCAAGGAAATGCCCCCTCTACACTAGTATTTATATACTTCAAATGTCCATATTTCCAAACAAATATTAATCTCTATCTCAAAATTCTCCATTCTTAATCAATATCTGCTGATATAAACTTTCTGCAATACGATAACCGTTCTCTCTTAAGCGATCCAAATCTGGTTTTATACAACTAATAATTCCTCTTTGTTTTGCCAAGGAAAGAATCCCCAGAATGCCAATCGTGTCAACCAAAAATTCTGACGCCATTCTTCTTGCCGCACGTTCATCTATTATCGCCAACGAAATATCAAGTTCTTTCGCCCCAACAATTACCTCCAGTTCTCCATAATGCAGTTTACCATACAAAGCCTTTACCATATCAGCATTTTTTACCTGATATACCTTAATTCTTCCACTTAATACGCAATCCTGAATTTCCTCTACTTCTACCTGACGATGAACAGAATCCGCACAAAGCTCATTATAAACGACTTCCGGTAAAATGATTTCATCAAATAACTACCACAAAAGAGGCAATCGGTCGATAGATACTAACTCAATAATCGGACTAGCATCACACACCACTCGCACTTTACTCATAAACTCCTCCTGCAAGTTTTTCCAAAGTCAACTCGTCCATCTGCAAATCTGTTTCCGTATAATCTCCCCATGGTATTCCATAGTATTTCAATATATCTATAAAATCCCACACATTTTTTCCAACCAGTTCTGCTGCTTTTTCCAATGTCACTGACTTAGAAACAAATAATCCTATTACTGCTGAAAGAATAAGTTTATCTCTAATATTTTTACCTTCCTTTAATGCACATAAATATGGAATTAACTCTTCTGATATTGTTACATCTATATTTCCAGTATCCATATAATTATTCTTCATTTTCTCTTTCATTTTGTATTCTCAATTTTCAAAACAACCGATCGTCTTCTCTACATCATTCAAGTAAATAGAATCTCAGCAGTTTTTGCTACTGAGATCTTATTTTTGGAGTAATTATAAAACTTTACTTAACTCAAATTCTATCCGATCCGCCAAACACAACGGTACCGTAAATATCCTTCCATCAGCAATACCGCCCATTGTTTCACCCTTAAGTAAGTACAGATAATCCAGCTTTCCATCTTCCAACAATTTTCTCGCTGTTTTAGCAGACGCATCTGTGCTTTTCACTTCAATTCCGTAGTTCTTATAGTCCACAAGGCTTCTTACATAAAAATCAAGTTCACCTTTTATCTTTTCATAAGAAGCAAACCACGGCACAAGTCCGGCAATCTCATGTGTATTTTCGATTCTTCGTCTAAGAACTAAATACACAAAATTCTCTGCAAGCAAACCTTTTATCACATCATACGGCGCCCCGGTCCTGCTGAGAAAGTAATACGCAATTCCTAAATCAAGAAAATAGTAACGGCTGTTATCCTTTATCTGCTTATAATCACAATCTACTGCCTTAGACGCATATCCAATGATATGAGACTCCTGCAGCCAGCTGATCGCATGATTAATCATTTTCTTGGTAGTCCGTCCACTCTCCTCCTGATAAGCAATTTTACTCAGTTCCGCGGTCAGATCCCGAATCCCCTGTTTTTCCTGCATCATAAGCAGCGCAATTGCATTAAAGAGTTTTTGGAACATATTTATATCAATAATATCCTCAAAATATCTTTTGGATTCATCTGAAAAAACATTTATCAGGTCACTAATTAATCCCATGCACTTATTTAGATCCCTGTATTCTGCATAACATGCTACAACTGCCGGATATCCACCTATTTTCTGATAGATTTCATAATATTCCATGAGTTTTTTGTAATCTTCTGTTCTTCCTTTTCCATAAAGATCTATTTTCTCATACAATTCCCGCTCATCAAAAACATCCAGAAATTCATCAAATGTCATTGATTCCATAACCATATGATCCATATCACCTGCCGGCAGAAAGAAATCAGGTTCTATAGTTCTTCCCAGATAACTTCCCGTGACTATCACATAAGCCTGAAATTCTCTGGCTAAAGTGCGAATTTGATTATAAATCTCCGCAGATTCCTGTATCTCATCTATAATCACTACCGTATCTTTATTATCTTTAAATGTTTCATCATACAATTCCAGCGCCTTACGAATAGGTGTTTCTTCCATCGGTTTTCCCGGTTCCCATTCCATTGCAATAGAAACACATTGCAAAAAGTGTTTTCCGGTAGTCTCTGCCATATTAATATAGACCATTTTGGAAAAGTTTTCTTTTCCAAACTTTTTCAGTATATATGTCTTTCCAACTTGTCTGGCGCCCTGTAATTCAAGAACACGTCCTGTATTCTCTTTCTTCCATGCCAACAGCTTTTTATATATATTTCTTCTTAATTCCATACTTTGATCTCTCTACCATTATCCACGTCTTCTAATTTGTCTCTTTACATACCAACGCAGGATACCTACATACTCCGGATACTCTTGCATATCATTCTTGGAATAACAATACCTCTCAACCTTTCTCAATAACGGCATCGCATCCTGTCCAGGTTTTAAGTCATGAATGCGTTTCAGCAATGGTTCTAAAGCTGCTCTCCTGTTACTTATCAGATATCCATATGGATCATTCAGATTTAAAACTTCATCAATTTCTTTTTGATACTCAGGATTTTGGGAATATATTTTGCCCTGATTATCATAAAAAATCGTTTCCATATCATTCTTATCTTGCGGATTAATATGTAACTCCTGCTCTTTTTTTCTGGTATCACAGGTAAACCTTTGAGGATTTACTTTATTTCCATTAAAAGCAAGCGTTTCATTGCCATCACACACTGCCAGAAGATTTTGATACAACAGTTCATTTTCCTTATTCCGAGCTTTATAATGCTCAATTTTTACTTTGTTCTCCTGACGTATACGTTTCATGCAGTAAGCACATAAATATCCCTGTTCCTTCAGTAAAGAGTCCCGAAGCTCTGTTTTATCTAAACCGTCAAAATCTGCGCCCGGTGTATTACGGTGTTCTCGAAGACTATCTGGCTCAGAATTTTTCTGAATTAAAATCATCCAGCACACCTCCTAAATTTGCTCTAAATCATATGATACTCTGGCTTGAACAACGTCCGCATCTTCACTTCCAAGTATATTTTCCAACTCATTAAGCAGCTCTTTTGCTCTGTCATATTCTTCTGCTGACAAAAACTTATAAAAATCACTTATGATTTTCAACACCTTTTTCGGTCGAACCTCAACTTTCATCATCTGTTGTAAAATGGTAGAAACATCCCTGCCATAAGTAGCCTGCTGTGGCATATAGATTTCTCCATCTTCTAAAAGTAAAATGTGCTCTCTCGTAACATTAGCCAGCACACTTGGTGAATGAGTTGTCACAATAAATTGCACTTTTGGAAAAATATAATGCAAATCTGCCATGATTCTTTTCTGCCATTCCGGATGTAAATGCATATCCACTTCGTCAATCAAAACAATCCCCGGAGTTTCATCTAATATATGATCCAGTAGCTGCGGATTCAAAACTGCCATTCGATACGCAATATCTGCTACCATACTAATTGTAATTTTTAATCCATCACTTAACATCCTCATTGGCAGCTTTTCCTTTTTGCCATTTTTTTGATAAGTGATTTCGATTTCCTGCGTTTTCATCTTATATTCGAACTGCGCAATATCCTCTGTATTCTCCGCACCGGAAAAACACTTTCCCATAGCATGCTTTACAACTTCCAGTTCAGGAATTTTTACCCCTTCCTGAATTTGTATTTCCGTCATCTGCTTAAACCATCTCATCATTAGTTTATCATTTGACGCAGAATCCAAGCAGTCTACATATCCTGTTGTTCTCGTAAAACGTGTCTCATCATCCGTTTTCCGTTTCTGACGTTTCTGCATATATAGTCTTCCTGTACCATAATAAGCAATCAATGGTAATATCGCACCTTTGTCACCTGCACGAACCTTATCCTGTAAAAGCATTCCATAATCCATGATTTTTTTAGCATCCCTGATATGGGTTCTTCCGTCGTTTGAATGCAGACTTCTCTTCCATAAAATTTCCTGCTCATCAATCAAACATTTTGCAGATATCTCAACCGGGTATTGTTCTTCCGAATCTACCCTGCTTCCAAGTTCATACATCTTTCTATGTGCATCATCTCTCGCTATCCCATTTGATGCAATTCCATCAAATCCCGCAATATAACTCCCTAATGCTGTCGCTAACGCATCTAAAATGGTTGATTTTCCGGCTCCATTTACTCCCACCAGCACTGTATACTCCGAATTAAATTCCATATCTATTTTTTCATAGCATCTATAGTTTTTTAAAGATAATGATTTAATGTACACGCTTTCTCCCCCTTTGGGTTTCTTCGATATTTCTATAAAAACATATCATTTTTATTATAACTATTAAGGCTTTTTTTTACAACAAATATTGCCGTTGCCAAAACACCAAATCAACATTTTCAATAACAGATAGCCCGGTGGAATATTTTCTCCATACCGGGCTATCCATTTTTATTCTTCTTGTGATTTCATATCTTTCATCTCTCTTGGCAGCATAACAACCTGATTCACATTATCCCCATCCATTATTTTCTTCCGCACAGCAATATAATATCTCTCCGTAGTCGATTCCAGATCGCCAATATATGCCGCAATCTCCTTTACCCTGGCGCCATTTTCGTACATTCGTGTTGCAAATGTTCTCCGAAAAATATGTAACCCACCTGATAAATCTGATAGTCCTGCATTTTTAAAGATTGTAGCCATTCTATGCTCCAGATTTGTAGCCGTATTGGGCTGACCTGTATTCGTTGTAACAATCAGATCATCCTGTCCTCCGGCATTTACAGCATGAATCTTTATCAGTCTTAAAATATCAATCGCTTCTTTTTTGAGTTTTATTTTTCGCGCTTTAACATTTTTTGTCGGTCCTTCTACGATCACATATTTTTTATCATCGTTGCTATCACGATTTTTTGCAACAGATCTGCTTTTTTCAATTGTCAGAAAACCATGCTCAAAATCAATATCTCTCCAGCGTAGTGCCAGCATTTCCCCACAGCGCATACCTGTATGTAATAACAGCATTCCGTATAATCCAGCGGCATATCTATATTTACCTGTACTTTCGTGAACACTAAGTGCCTCACTGCAAAATTTCTTTTCTTCTTCCACTGACAATACATCTACATCTGCTTCATTTGCGCTTTTCTGCTGTAATCTCTGAATACGTTTCACTAATGTTGGTTTGATTGGAACTACCGGATTTTTTTCTAATTCCCCTCTCACCATCGCCCAGTTATATGCTGCATTCAACACATCCACCACTTTTTCTATCGACGACGCAGAAAGTTTCTCTTCCCGGATCAATTCTGTAATATGGTTATCAATATCAGCCACTTTTACAGCCTGTACCTGCATACGCCCAAGCGTATATCCATCAATATGCCTGTCAATCGTACACTCTCTTCTGTCGATCGATTTTGGACGTAGTTCTTTCTGCTCTGTCTGATATTTTAAATGTAAATAACACAACTCAACAACCGTGGTTCCTCCCATGATCTGTTCTGCATTTTTCTGTTTCTCCCACTGAATTTCCTTTTTCTTCATTTCACGGATACAGGCAGTTTTATTGGCTGCTGTGACCGTCAAAATTTTCCGCTGTCCGTTTGCTTTATATCCTACGCTTTTCCGATGTGTTACTGTTCCATCTTTGTTGATCTTAAAGCTGCCCTCACCTTTTGCATTTCTCTTTTGTTCCATTTCAATCCTCTCTTTCCTGGAAAAATGAATGCCGGGAAACAATCCCGGCATCCTTATTCCTTTACACTTCAAATGTCTTGTATGAATAATTTTCTATCCATTTTTGCAATTGATCCTGTGCCACAAAATATCTGCCTCCAATTTTAATTGCAGGAAATGCCTTAGAATGCATTAACGCATATGCTTTATCTCGTCCAATATGTAATATCTCCTGTAAATCTTTGACCATTAATAAATTCATTCCGTTACCTCCTGCACACTGCAAATAATTGGTTTTTTGCACACTCTCGGTCTGTTGTTAATGTAATAGCATCCTTTTACAACCGCCTGACCAACTGATAAATTGTTTAATATTCGCATCCACTGATTTTGATTTTGAGGATTTATCCAACGTGCCACATCCCGCATTTCATTTTCTGTAGGATGAAAAAATATTTTATTTCCCGCCTGCATAAGCGTTTCAACATTCGCTCTTTCCTTTTTCCCGATAAACTGAGATGCTGCATACACCGATACATCATATTTTCTACCCTCACGCAATAACGCTGACACTGCAGATTCTTCTTTTAAATTTAAATGTTGAAACTCATCAAAAATTAATATATCTGCCCGATATCTTCTCTGCTTTATTTCTTCCCATAACAGTTCAACAAAAAAGTTTAACAAAAATTTCTTCTGTATTTCTAAATAATTCGATAACTGAATAACGATAATAGGTGAGATCTTTACATTTTTCTCCTCTCCACCTGCTGTAACTACAGAAATTTCGGTCAATTCTGAAAATGGTGATAAACGTGTGAGCAAATGTGTTATATTTTCTCGATCAGTTGCATCTACCTTTGTATTCAACATTTTTTCAAGCATTGTTACCAGTTGTGTTAAATTAAATTTTCCAAATTCAACAAAAACCTTTGTTATGGCTTCTCTCAATAGCTTTATCTGGTAAACACTACAAACTGGCAATACACGTATTAGCACACCTGATATTGCATTCTCTATTTCGTTTCCTCGAAACTTCCATTTAAATGATCTCTCAGAAGGATTTATATAGCTCATTTCATTTAATTTGCAAAATTTATTTTTTTCAAATTCTTTTCGAGTGTAGCTTCCAGAATAATCAAAAACCAAAATATTTTTTCCATTATTCCTATCTTCTTCCATCCTCCTGCACATAAAATATGTCTTTCCTGCTCCTGATTGTCCTAAAACCAACATATGTCCATTAGGTTTTTCAATCAATTTTATATTATTTTTTTCCATATCCTTAAGCATTTCTACAATACCTCCCTTGCCAAATCAATGATATCCGCACGCCCTTCTTCATCAAATATAGCCTTACGAATCTGATACGTTTCTTGACGTACACCCTCAACCTGTAACTTTCTGGTAAATCCTTCCTTGTCTACCTTTAAAACTCCCTCTCGCCTCAATTCCAAAAGCATCGGATATTTTTGTTTTTCAATGTTCTTTTTTTCAAGCATTTGTTCCAATACCACTGGTAAAAGCCATAAATATTCAGAATCAAAAAAGATTCCAACTTCCTTCCCTTGCAACGCATGTTTCTTTTCACAGATAGTATATTCACATATTTCCGTTCGAACAATTTGCACAAATGCCTCTACCAAATTTTCGCAATTGTAATAATATTCATCGGATAATTGATTTGCATTGATTCCTACCGGCAATTTCACCGTTTCACATATATTAATGCCTACGCCCTTCCAAAACTGCTCTAAGATCTCCATCATGCATCTCCAAAATCCAATCACAGGCATCTCCGCATTTCGATTACTTCGAATTATAGAAGAAATATCCGCCATATGTGCTCCCGCGTATCGGACAAATTCACTTAATATAGCCATGACCGTATTTCCACTTAATAATTCCATGCATTTACGCGAATCATTGCAAAAATTTTCGTCCCAAAAAATATTTCTCACACTTTTATCAATTGCAGCAGACTCTGACAATATCACCAATGCAGCATTAATATTTTTTCGTCCCCCTATACAAGCACCACATTTTCCAAGTAGAACCTTCTGTAACTTGCATCTATGCTGTTCTATTTTTTTTCGCCGATAATCTGTATCACCCTGACTCTGTATAGACTCAAAAATAACAACCTCGTCATTCACATTCTGCAGCACTCGAAATATGTACCTTTCCGTTTCATCCAAATGAAACATCACCAATTTGTCTCTGTTGAATATTTGCATAAACGCTGGTATCAGATCTAACTGCTCCTCCTCAATTACCACAAAATTAAGATATATTGGAATTCGAAAATGTTCCTGTGAAAAAACACTTGCAAGAATTCCTGCTAACGGATACGTTGCCATGACAAACCGATTTTTCCAATCTTTAATGTTACGAAGCGCCTCAAAGTATCTCTGAAAATCTGACTCTGTAGCTTTAATTGTAACAAACCGCTTATGTGCGACCGGCAATTGAGGAAAATCCTGTCTCTTCAAAAACTGATATGTATTTGCAGAAACAAAATTACCGTTATTCCATCCAGCCATTTCTACTACACACATACTTTTTTCTGAATTTTCTATTTCCGGTGCAAATTGAAGAAAAAGTGCTTCTTGGATTCTTGATGCAGAAAGTTGCTCGTTAAATTTTACGCCCGCTTTGACAAAAAGTTCATACAGTTTTTTTCCACTATTTTGACACACCTTTCCCACAATCCATTGTGAACTTAATGGAAAAGCTATCGCAAAATAATCAAACTCTTGCTGTGTTTGAAAAAATTTTAACCTATACACTTCCCATCTACCCTTGTAATTTATGATAAATGGAACACTACCACATGTCTCATCATCATAAACAATACGCAAACAAATGTTTTCATTACTGTCAATGCACACAAACTGACTTACGCGCATCCTGTTTTTTTTCCTTATAGCACCTGTTAACCTTTTATCTATAGAATTCATATAATTGTACATATATTGATTATTCATTGAAATAACTTGTTGTAAATTTGCCATCTCATCAGATAATCTTGCATCTTGTACCTGAATTATATTTGCCTGACTGTTCATCGCAGGCATCTGTTGAAAAGGTGTGTAATTTTTCATATCCGTCGTAAAAGGTCTGATCATATTGGTATTATTCATTTTTCCTCCTGTCCTCGTTTAAAAAAATTATTTTTTTCAGCTAATATACTGTAAAAAAATCATTGCATTTTTTATTTTTTTATTTTTGTGGGACATTCCCTCGTATCGATACGCTCTGATTCTACATGAAAAAAAACAAAAAACCGATAGTTATAATATTTTCTTCAAAATTATTTTGACCATAAAATCTAACCTACTGTCTTTTCAAATAAATCGATATATAATATGAGCCACCTACAAATTTGCAGGTGGCTCTCATACCCTTCAATATTTACTTCATATATCTATTATAATTTTCCAAAATAACATTTCTTTGTATTTTTTTTCTACATTCTATATCATATGAAATAGCGCTTTCTCCTATACCATTTTCATGTACCGAATGAACCAAATATTGGAAACATTCATCTGCTCTACCAAAACGCTTTCTGCACTTTGTCAAAATATTCATTATATCATCTTTATCACTAGTAGAAGCAAAATATCTCGCAAGTCTTTTATTTTCCTCTGTTTTATTCAAACAAAAATCCCAAATCCTCTCTTCCGCAATTTCTTTTCTTTGTAATTCAATTGTTTTTATGCAATCATCTATATCTGTATTTTTCGTCAAATCATTCAAAATAATATCCAAAACTTTTGTATATCGCTTATTATGCTCCTGTATTAAATCATCCAACAATGCTATATATACGTTTCTTACATGTTTCTGATCAACAACATGATAGCATCTCATAAGTTCCTCAAATCTATTTACTACAATCATTAATATACGACACTGATTAAAGTTTCCAAAGCATTTTAATATAATCTTCAATAAATCATTCTCTTCATTTTCTTCAAAATATTTAAGTGCATACTTTTGAAAATATTCGGCAATATTTAGCCCTAGTAACTTTTCCAAAATAATATAATCATCTATTTTATAAACTATTCCCTTTTTTTCTCCCTCCCACAAGATATCTATAATATTTTTTATATAATATTTTGAAAAATCTGTTTCTGTCACAGAAAATAACTTTCTAAACCTAGAACTTGATAACCATAACCTCTGTATGCCACTTCCTAACGAAGTTATCTCCACTCCTTTTTTTGTTGTCTGCAATTCTGACATATCAAAAATCAAATCCCATACACGATTTTTCTTTTTATAGTTATTTATTGTATTCTTCACATCTTCACGAACCTGCTGCTTTTCTGGCTCTTGCCACGCATCTAAAAATAATTTTTCTTTTTTTTCACTTGCATTTACCAATATCAAATATAAATCATTTAACAAATCCAATTCACATTCATTTGAAAGTAATACCCTTTCAATGCTTTTAACAAATATAAAATATCTATCTCGAAATGTCGCTTTATCATATTCAAGTTTTTTTTCATTTATATCTTGATTTTCATTTGTTTCATCAAAAATATTGTATTGCTTTTTTTCTGAATCATTATCTGTGTTATACACTTCACACATTACACGTCTTATATCAATCTTCCAATATTTAAAATTACACTCCGGCAAAAAATCATCTCTTTTGTACACTTTATAGCAATATCGTTCCATTATCTTCCTCCTCTTCCCATATATGCTATATAATATCCTCCCACTTACAAAAAATCAAATGTCATGAGATGGAAACTAAAAAATTACTTTCCATCTCGTAACATATCTTCCTTTACTCCTACTCTGCCACTCGCACTTCCCCCTTCTCCCGATCAAAATAATATGCATGATCCGCCAGGAAATCCTCTTCCTGTAACACATTCTCATTGACATCCATAATCATTTCTTTCAGCAAACTTTCTCCAAAACGTCCTTCATCCGGTATCAGAATCACTTCATGAATACTCGACGGCAGTATAAAAAGATTTTTCCCTATCCTGTCTGAAAAGCCTTTTAGTAAATCTGTCTCCAGTATCCCGGCAGCACCATAAAGCTGTTTCCGATTCGTTAAAACAAACATATTCGTTGCCGGCATTTCGCCTTCAAATCCACACTCTTTTATGATTTGCATCATATTAATGATATGATAGCCTGCAGTTTGCATATTCTCATATGCCTGACGGAACAAATCTTCCTCACTGATCTCCCACTGCTGTAATATTCCTTTGGTCACACGGACGCTCATATTGTTTCTTTCTTCATCCTCCAGGGTAAGGCAGCTGCACAATGCCAGATCCAGATATTTTTTATGTATTACATTTTTCAGCAACTCACGATTCTTTTCATATGGTAAAAGTATTGGATATATTTTTGTCCTGCTCTCTTCCCAACTGCATATCATATGAAATATTTTTTCTGTTTTTTTCTTCTCCCACTGGTTTACTGTATAAAGACTGCAAACCTCTCTTACACAATCTGCCATACTTCTTCCCCTTTCGTATTCTTTGTAAATTCCATCCAGATAGATCACCGGACTTATCCTTACTGTTTCCTTAAAAAATTCCAGTCCCTGTAATCTTGTCCCATTATTTTTTAATACGCTCTTGCTTACAACTATTACGTCTGTTCCCAGAACCAGCTGTACCTTTTCTCTCATGAACGCTGTAAATTCTTCAAAACTCATTGTCATCTCTTCTGTTTTCATCTCAGGCAACCTCCTCACACGGCATGTCTATAATATCCTCACTGAGCACTTCTCCCATATCCACATTCAATGAATTTTTAATGGTTTCATCGGTTGACAGTGCTCTCTGAAATTCTGTTTTTAATGGTGCATATTTTAAAAGCTGTTTTATGACCGTTTTTTTCGCCATCCCCTCATAATTGCTTTTCCATGGACTAAATTCTGAGGTAAATGCTTTGGAATATCTGTTTGCATACCAGTCAATATATGTTTTTCCCATGACCTCAAACCGAAATCCTCCATTATCCAGCCGGAAAATTGCATAAAATGCTTTTAAGGCTCCCTTTTCTTCCAAAGTAGGCTTATGTACAAGTTCCGGGTGTAACCCTAATGCATAAGAAAACACGTCATTTTCATACACCGCCTGTGCCTCAATACTTTGCATATGCCCGTTTCTATATGCAAGATCAATCATTCCACGATAGCCAAGCTGAAACTGACACTCCAGTACATTCTTATTTTTATACGGAATCAGATACGCCTGCCCCAACGGGGTATTGGGTTCCAGCCCAAGCTGTGCTGCATTCATCAGTGCAGCCAAAAAGCTCATCGGCGTACATTCCTGCAGCTTAGGTGTTGTATTTAATGCCGAAAGTGCCATGCGCGTAAATCTTTCCGGTGTAATGACAGATGGAAGTGCTTTTTGTATTTCCGGCTCCATCGCTTTTATCAGATCTGCAATACTCATTGATTTTGTTAATTTCGTATTTCCCTGTGTTTGTTCTGCTTTCTTCGCAAGTTCACTCCTGATATCTCCCATGATCCGTTCCTCCATTTTTCTTTAAGCTGCTTTAATGCTAAATCTCCGACTCACTTTCATCTTTTTATACTTTTCATAAATCTGCGGCAGTTCTTCCTTTAGCCTTTTCTCATCAATTCGTCCGCTCGATACAGATTTCCATGAAATACGGTAATGTTCATTTTCAGCGATCTCTGCTGTTCCCATATACATTTTTATCTCCTGTTCAATCCGATTCTTTTCATTTTCCATACGTGTGATGACATCCAGTAGTTCCTGCCTCCGCTGTAACTTTTCATCAAACCCGGATAACCGGACCGATTCCGGTACTGAATTTTTATAATATTCCGCAATCACACTGTCTGCCGTCTTTGAGCCATCCGGTGCAGGCATGATTCCTTTCTGCACATGATTTTCCCAGAAATCCTGCTCTATTCTTACCAAATCTGCAATCAGTGCTTCGTCGCGTTCAATTTTGTAATATTTGAACTCCCGACCATAAATCAAAACTGCGATATACCATGCGTCTGCCCCGCATACCGCCATATAATGATGGCACTGAACCTGATATGACATTGGAATTTTTCCATCTTTCCACTTGTCTTCCATATATGGACTGGCTGTTTTGCATTCCAGTCCGGCATTTTCTCCGACAATCATCCGATCTACATCGGCAAGCATAAATGGATGGTTTTTACTGCGGAACATTGCATTTGCCCGGCGCACCTTTTTTCCGGTGGCTTCCATAAATCTTCTGGCAACGTAATCCTCAAATTCTCTTCCCTGACGCATTGCTTCATTATCAATATCCTCACAGGCATCCGATATTTTATCCTGATATACCTGCATTGCAGTGCGATACGGATTTAATCCGCATATTGCTCCTGCATCTGATCCACCGATTCCGGCTTTACGATATTGCAGCCACTCTTCCCTGCTGAGATTTAATGTTGACACTACTTTCTCCATTTTTTATTTCCCCTTTCCTTCTGTCAGATCACAGCCATTTGCTTTTTCACATAATGCGATCATTTCTTTTTGCAGATATTCACGCATTTCTTCCACTGAATTGTCTCTGCTTTGCATCCAGCAATCGCAAAGAAAAGCCAGAAGATCTGGAACCACCAACAATTCTTTCATTTCATGCGGCTCCATCTTCTGGCTCATTTCATTCAGACATTCAAATACATTATTCATTCCATCAATCCGAAGTGCGTTATAATAGATTTCTTCCGGCTCCAAATCCAGCATTTTTTCCTCAAATGCTTTTAACTCCAAATGAATCTTCCTTTTAAATAGCTCCTCCAGTTCTTTATCTGTCATTTCTGTCTCTCCCTATGCTGCGCACACCATCTGATGTGCCTTATCAATCAGTGAATTACCCTCAACCGTCTTTAAAAACAGATTTTCTTTATAATTTGCCGTCTTGCGGATAGGCTGTGCGTGTGTTGCAAAATCTGAAACTGCATTCACAAACCGGTATGCGTTCTTTCCAACGTCCTGTAGATCCGGTGCATCAAAATATCTCGCCATCATATCCTCCCGCAGCCGCTTTACATTTTTTGTCTGCTGCGCTGAGAATCCATCCTCCAATGGTAACAACACCTGTATACATTCTGTTACCTCGCGATCGGACATTTTTCTTTTTTGCAGTCGGTCAATCTCTTTCCCCAGACCATCCATATAATTTTCTGCCCGAAGCAAGGTATCTTTCGCTTCACTGATCTTCTCATGAACATCCCCGGTATGAACCATAGACCATGATCGTTTTGCTGTTTTCAGTGCAAGATTCAGTGTATTATTGCAGACTACCCGGATTGGTGTCAGTGCAACTTTTACTGCTCCAGTTCCGTCGTGTGTATTCGAAAATAACAGATACGGTCTGATTCTTTCTCCGGAAATAATATATTCATGCGGCATTCTTGCAAGAAGCCACACTTTCTTTCCTTCCTGCAGAGACCCTGCCGTTTCATAACACACTCCCTCCCCCAGTAATTCATCCGTAAACGCAAAAGCATCTTCATTCTGAATCACTTTGTAACGATCTGAAACCACTCCAAGCACCTTTCTGTCAATATCCCTGATATTCGCCCTGTACCCTGAAATGCTTTCCTCCCGGTCCGTATATATGGGTTCCTGTATTACATTCCAATCTAATCCTGCTGCAATAAGCGCTTCCTTTGACGAAAGTGCGTTTGCTACTACTGTTCCTAATCCATGCCACGGTTTTTCTCTCACTGAAAACATCGTTTCTACATTTGCTGCCATATCTTTTTCCTCCCAACTTATAATCTTGCTAAAATGTCTAAAATAACTTCCCCGGCTCTTCGAATAATTACTTCAATTTCCATTTTTCCCATCGCTCTAAGCCTCCTTTCTGATAAAAAATTTGAGGGCGAATCCTTTCAGACTCGCCCTCATGATTGTTATATCATATGGATAATATGTTTTTATTTTTTGTTGTTTTTACAATTGCCACAGATATTTTCTTCAATGATAATTTATGACGCAGTGCTGTTATTCTGAGAATACGACATAGTCATCATATCCGGTAAGTGTCCATTTGCCCTGGGTTACTTTTACTTTTCCTTTTAGGTTGTCACAGGACAGGAACATATCATATCCATAAGTTACAGATGATGTGTCAAACTTACTTACATCTAAACTTGTTAAATTGCTACATCCGCTAAACATAACACTCATATCTGTTACTTGTTCCGTGTTAAAGTTACTTACATCCAAACTCGTCAAATTACTACATCCGCCAAACATACTACTCATATCTGTTACTAATTCCGTGTTAAAGTTACTTACATCCAAACTCGTCAAATTACTACATCTGTCAAACATACCCACCATGTCTGTTGCTGATTCCGTATTAAAATTGCTTACATCCAAACTCGTCAAATTACTACATCCGCAAAACATAACCCCCATGTTTGTTGCTGATTCCGTATTAAAATTGCTTACATCCAAATTGGTCAAACTTTCACAATTCCAAAACATACATGATAAATAACTTACGTTACTTGTATCAAAATTTCTTACATCAAGCTTTTCAAGCTTTTTACAGTTTCCAAACATATTATACATATTTGTGACTGATTCTGTATTAAAGTTACTCACATCCAATGCAGTAAGTTTGCTACAATCTTCAAACATCTCACTCATATCCGTTACTGCACCTGTATCAAAATGACTTACATCCAGACTGGTCAAATTACTGCATCCGCGAAACATTTCTCCCATATCCGTTACTGCACTGGTATTAATACCATTTAGTTCTATCGTTTTTAATCTTATACAATTATAAAACATTTTTTCCATATCATATATGTTACTGGTATCAAGTCGATTGATATTCACATTTTTTAGTTTTCTGCAGTTTGAAAACATTCCATCCAAACTTCCTAAATTACTAATATCAACTTTTCCAAATTCAACGCTCTCAATTATTCCATTTCCTTGTAATATATCTGCATTCTCTAATCTTGTACTATATACTACATTACCTAATTTGTATCTACTGTAGACAAAAACATCCGGCTGGTCCGAAGTATATTCTAACAGTGTAACAATTTTGTTATTTTGATCTATCTCATACTCCCATTTTTCCAATTCTGCAACATTGCCCACTTCCTCCGTAGAATCCTGATCTTCGGTATCTTCCGTTGGTTCTGGTGTTTCTGTCGGCTGTGGTGTCTCTGTTGGTTGCGGTGTCTCTGTTGGTTGCGGTGTTTCTGTCGGCTGTGGTGTCTCTGTTGGTTGCGGTGTTTCTGTCGGCTGCGGTGTCTCTGTTGGTTGCGGTGTCTCTGTTGGCTGTGGCGTTTCTGTTGGCTGTGGTGTCTCCGTCGGCTGTGGTGTAGGCTGCGGTGTCTCTGTTGTTTCTGATGTTTCTCCATTATCTTCACGATCAGGTACATGTGGCTTGCTAACTTTTATATTTATTTTTATTTTTTTAGTTCCTGATGTAGCTACGATCGTTGTTTTGCCCGGTGCAACAGCAATTACTTTTCCTTTATTGGTCACTTTTGCAACTTTCACATTTGCAGATGACCATTGAATCGGCTGATATCCTTTTTTAGGATTTGTTACCTTAACCTTTAAATTTACACTCTTGCCTGGCTTCAACTCATAGGATTTCTTCCCCTGATTCTTCATTGATTTCGTTGCTGCATATATTTTGATCTTACATTTTGCTTTTACTTTTTTATTGGTTTTAGATGTTGCTGTAATAGTCACATTTCCTTTTTTCTTAGCTGTTACAACTCCCTTAGATGTGACAACTGCAACATTTTTATTCGAACTTGTCCATTTAACATCCCTGGATGCTTTTTTAGGGCTTACACTTTTCACCTTTAATTTTACTTTACATCCAACAGATGTACTGACTTCTTTCTCATTTAAAACAATTTTACTTGGTTTCCTTGTTGCAGCCTGTATGGTTGTAATCTGCCCTGTACCGATTCCGGATACAATAAGGACTACCATCAAAATCCACGCTAAGCATCTTTTAAATGTTTCTTTTTTCATGTTCTCATCCTCCATTTTTCTTTTATGTCTAACAACTCTATGTTTTTTCTCAATCCCTATGCTAATCATTTCTGAACATATCTTCTAAAATGAAAAAATTAAACTTAAGCATTTCCTAACTTATTGTGTTCTTTCTTCTGCATTAATTTCATCCAGCAATTCATTAACAGCTAACAATTGAATCAGCGTTTTCACCTCTTCTATATTAAGTATTACCGCCTCACTTTTGCTGTTCAATGCAGATTCTGCATTTGTTTGTGCATCCAAAATATCTGCATTTGTTTTTTCCAGTTTTGCAGCCAATCCCTGCAAAACTTCTCTGTTTTCATTATCTGATTCCACTGAATCCTTTAATATAGGTAAAATCTGATTTACCTGCTGCTCAATGAAACTGATTTTTCCCATTTCATCCGTCAGGCGTTCATCCATTCTTTGTTCAAATGCATTTAATTCATCCATTAAAACTGAAATGTTTTTACGGATTTTAATTTCATTCTTTTGTTTCCAATTACGTTTCATCTCTGACTCCTTTTATTTTAAGATCTGGCACACACAGTCAGATGTATCTACAATATACAAAGGCAGAATGCAATTTTTTTCCTTATCCCACTGTTCCAGTTCATTGTCGCCTGCCATTTTATCAAAGCGTTCCTTTAATACTTGCATGGTTTTTGCCTGTTCCTCTGATATACTGTTAAGGTAATCCTGAATATCCTCGGTCTGATCATTTAAAGAATCTCTCACATTCTTCGCCAGATTATTTAACGCTTCCTCTGTTACCTTTTGTGTAAAATCTTTCATTGCTTTTTTCTTTTCCACACCGGCATCCATTTTTAAAATGCCAAGACATTCTGTATCATCTAATGACATTCTTTTTGCTAAAGGCTCTCTGATTCCTCCTGAAATAGTTTTGGTAATCCTTCCCTTTCCATTTTTTAAGGCTTTTAAATTAGCCGCACTATAACTCCCTCCCGGCGCACTTTCAATGACACCGATCAGCTTGTCATAATATTCTTCCACCAGACGGATACACTCTTTTTCAAAAAGTGTTGCATTCTGTAAATATCCCTCGGAAAAGGAGACTAATATCTCATTCAGACGTTCTGTTGTATAAATATTGGCTTCTTTTTTATCATAAGATTTCTCAGACGCCACTCTTTCTGCGCATGCATCCTGAATTTTCCATCCCAAGTCACTGATTGTGGTACTTCCAATTGCATCACCGACTGTTTCTACCACTCGTCCCACTGTTCGTCCAACTGCCCTAAAAAAATCTCCAAACAATCCCATTTTAACATCCTCCCAGTTTATAAAATCTGTGAGACAGCGTCGCACACATCAATCATATAATATGCCTCGACCATCTGTTTTTTTGCTGTCACTTCATAATTATTTTCATCTACGGATGCAAGGCTTTCCTTCAGAAGTTCATTTTGTTTCTGGATCGTATCCACAGCTCCTAAAACCTCTGTCTCTACATCCTCATATATCTCCTCAAGACTGTTCCTGATTTCCTTACAGCATACTTCAAGTGCACTGCTTACAGACTGATCTAAGAATGTGTTCATTGCCTCTTCCTTTTTGGATCCCGGAATCATTTTGACAATTTCCTTACATTCTGTGTTGTCTAACGATACTTTTTTACATAATTCATTGTCTATCGTTCCATTTATTTTAGAAGCAATTTTATCAATCTGACGCTCAATTCTTTTTACGTGAATATTATATTTATCCACCTTATCTGCATTGGCATCCAGTATATCATGTAGTTCCTCCACAAAATAATTGACCTCTTTGGCAACTGCATTTTCGATTTCAACAGCTTTTGTATGTGCCTGCTCTCTGAAATCTGTAAAAATGCTCGTAATACGATCAATATTCTCCAGTGATGAATTATCATTGATCGAATCTGTCTCTCCAGTTTTTCCCGCAATATTACCAATCCAATCTACCACCGTACCTATTATATTTATTACCTTTTCAATTATCTTTTCTGGATCTTTTGGAAAAGGATTTTTATCAAATATAAAATCACTCATACATATACCTCCCCTTATTTTGCAAGACTCTTAATGGCTGTTTCCAACTCATCTGCTCTTTTTGAAGTTGCCGTTTTTAATGTCTTTATCAAATTATCCAGTTCTTTTTTATCCTGTTCTGCTTCCTGATATTTCGCATTATATTCTTCCTGTTTTTTCTTAATCTCCTCAATGCCACCCTGACTTGTGCTGATAATTTCCTCCTGCGCCTTTCTGACCTTTTCCATCGTCTCTTTGATAGATTCCTTACACAGTTCGTAACTTCCTGTAATATCATCTAATAGAAGTTTTTTATAGTCCTGTATAATTTCACGCTGAATCTTGCTCTTTAATAATTCAATATGGGTAAAATCAAGCAATCCTTTATAATTTTCATTGATATCCCTGATTCTGAATTTTCTTACAATAGAATCTAAATCCCAATATTTATCATCTTCTTCATTTAGATCATTATACTGTTTCAGCAGCGTATACAAATATGCGGAAACTGGCACAAGGTTCTTTTGCGCCAGTTCAAGGCTTGCATAAGCTCCGTTACCTTTTAAATATTTTAACCACTCTTTCTGCTGCTCAGCCCAGTTTTCTTTCGGTCTGTTTAAAGTATCAACCTGTGTTGCAATGATATATACTTTTCCCGGATTATACCTCGTATTTGCAAAGACACTGTAAATCGTTGCCATCTCCTGTCCTGTCAACGCATCGGATTTGACACATACCAGGACAGCATTTGCTCTGTCAATATAATCTCTGGTAATATTAGATCTGTATTCAACTACATCATCTAAACCCGGAGTATCTACCAGTACGACACCTTCCGGAAGATCAAATTCTTTTAATCCAACTTCAACTTCTTTTACAAAGTAATGGCAGACTGATTTTGAAGAAGTCCATTTCATGATTTCATCAACCAGTTCTTTTTTTGTATCACATTCACTGAACTTCTCCTGCTGACCAAGCCAGTTTGCTTTTTCGCTGTCTCCGTTTAATTGCGCATATTCTTCCAAAAAAACCGTTGCCTTTGCGTCATTTGCACTTTTCCATAATGCATTCCATTCCTGCTCTGAATAAAAAGAAACCTTTACATAATTTGTGGTACCTTTTTTGAATTTTGTTAACGACGCTGTTTCCGGTGTTACCTTTGTTGATGCATACTCATAACCTAACAGTGCATTGATCAATGTAGATTTTCCTGCTTTAATGGCTCCTACAAGAGCAATGTGGAACTCTGCATCTTTGCATCGATGCAGGAACGTATCAATGTCTTTGAACATTTTAGCTGTGATCAATTCATTAATACCTTCCATCTGAAGAATTTTTTTCACTTTTTCCATCTTAGCTGCATACTTCTGAACGGTTGCATCCCATAAATATGCACTGTCAACAGAGTTATCCTCCACTATCTTCTTCAATGCATTCAGTTTTTCCTCATACTCTTTCCGTGCTTCCTCGTTTGTAAATTTAAAATCTGCCATTCCTTTTTCCTCCGTATATTTAAATTTTATTGTGGTTTGTTCTGCCTTATATTCTTAACTGAATTATGCATAAACACTGTCTTTCTAATTTCAATATGCCCTTCTTTTACTTTCCATTTTCTTAAATATCATAAAACTGATAACTCCAATAATGCCTGATTACTGTATTTGCTTCATTGTCCTGCTCCATATATGCGCATTTCTTTCCCCTTTACGCAAAAAGATATCTTTTCCTTCATTAGCCGTTTTCTGTGCATTCCATTAATTGTCTCATATTTAAAAACCGGTTCCATTTCTGGATATCGTTCTTTAAATTTTTTATTCAGATATATGACATCTCCAATTGCAGTTCCCATATGTCTTGGCATTAAAATGTAAACAACGTTTATATCACATACCCTACCCTGTTCCCCAATATCCAGATTATAATGATTCAATAATTTCAGCAGATACGGGTCAATGGTAATTTCCGTATCTCTTTTTATGTCTGCTATCCTTACCCGCGTACTCTCTTTTTTCAATACTTCTTTCTTTGTATTTTTTTCTTTTTCTGTTACCCCTTCCACATCATCAATTAAATCATTCAGCAAAATCATATTCATAAGCTTTTCTATATTATCCATACGTCTGTTTAGTTGCTGCAATTCTAAAACATACTCATTTGTTACCTTCATAATCCGCCTCCCCTTTACTGTCTATATACCTTATATTTCTATTTTACTCATTACCATGGACATATTTTGTCCATTGTCTTTTTTTCTTTATATCTAATGTCTACATTATATAATTCGCACATCATTCATGCAAGCATGAGTTTTTGGATATAATTTTCCTAAAGTCAGGAGGAACTCATGGTACGCTTACGCATATTGGATATATTACAAGAACAGGGACACACCAAATATTGGCTCTACAAGCAAATGGATCTCAGCTATCAGAATTTCAACCGGATGGTAACAAACGAAACATCCTCAATCAAGTTCGAAAATCTTGATCGACTAACCAAGATTCTGCAATGTCCTATCGGTGATTTATTTGAATTTACAGATGATGAAGAATAAAACAACGCACATTGCACTGTTTTCTTATTTATTGACTATAAACATGTACTGGTATTTACCCAAAATTTTATTAAACAACGCTTCCCTCATATCCAGATCCGTTTTGCTGTCATGCCATTTCAAACCGCTTCGAAAATTTATCGTACTCACAGCAAAATGTATATGCAAATCGCTTTCATTTGTACCATGAATTGCATACACGACCTGATATCCAGCGTCAAAATAACACTGTGCACACTGATCCGCAAATTTCCATAATGTATTAACATTTCTCCCCATTCGAATAAACTCATGTGGATCTAAACTAAACACTTCATGATACATTCGCCTGCCTTTTCTCTGTTCTATTCCGAACACGCACTGCACATATATCAACTGCGCAATCATATAATCAACCGGTTCATAAATTGCAACGCCTTTACCACCATACATTAGCAACTCATTTTTTCTATTTTCATTCTTTCTGGTTCTCGTTATGTAACGAATGACATTTTTCACTGCATCTTCATTTACATAATTTCCATTAGTCATACGATTTAAAACACCCATTTCTTTTTCTCCTCTTCCGCAAGATTTCGCCAGGCTCTTTTCACTGACAGCTGATCCGGCGATATATTTTTAAGCATGTCGTTTAAATTTTCTTGTTGCATGACCATTTGTGTAGTATCTATTTTATTCTTTCTACACTGGCTCTCCTTACCGGTCAATGCTCCTTCTAAAACATATTCACTTACACTTATATCCTTTTGCTGCGCCATTTGCATAAGCTGCTTCTTCTGCTGAGAAGTACACTTAATTGTCACCATCTGATCTTTTTTCTGATCTTTTTGTTTTTTTATATTTGACATATCTTTTACTTCCTATCTATGTATTTTAACTATAATCATATCTATTAGTATTTATTACCTATATACATATCATTCTACAAATACAGTTATGTACAATTAATATAGTTATATAAATAACAAGTACGCAAAAAGTATTACCTTTTGATTTTATTTTCAATTATCCACCTTCTTTATCAATTATTTTCTGCTCTGTAGTCTTATTCAAAGTTGTCCGACATTACATTTACTTATTTGTTTGCAGAAAATAAAAAATAATTTTCAAACATGAATGTAATACAATAATAAAGAAAGGATTTATATAATCATGTTCAACAGCTACGACGATTTAATAACCATCGATGATCTCTGCGACATGCTCGCAATTGGAAAAAACACCGCATACCATCTGTTAAACACCAATCAGATTCATGCATTTAGAATCGGAAGAATATGGAAGATTCCACGAGAAGCGGTTTCAGAATATGTGCTAAGAAACAGCAGCCTGCCTAAATAATCATAATATATTTTTACTTTATATAAAAAATAACCCTGACAGCATCTTCATCACTGCCAGGGTTCCCCTCACAAAATTAATTTATCATATTGCAATTAACCTATTTAATTTCCAATAACATCTGCTTTAATTCCGGTAAATCATCCGAAATAATCTCCCAGACAAGCTTAAGGTTTACACCTTCATAATCATGCACAATACGATTTCTCAATCCATATACTTCCCGCCATGGTATCGTATTATGAATCTTCTGAAAATCTTTATCTACTTTGTTTGCCAATTCCCCCAACTGGCTCAAATTAAATACACAGGCTTCAACAACCATATCCTTGCTTTCAAACTCCGAATATTTCATTCCATCCGTATATTTCAATATTTTTTCAACATAGTTAATCATCTTTGAAATAATCACATCATTTTTCATAGATCTTTACCCCGGTTTCTGCGATCTCATGCTCAATTTCCGTCCCCTTCTCCACATGAGAAACATCAAAAACATCCATTTCCTTATCTAAGGCTGCCCGCAATGCCTCAATCAATCCAACAAACTTTAAGCCTTTTAGTCCACTGTCGACCAATAAATCCACATCACTTGATGCATTTGCGCTACCCTTTCCATATGAGCCAAACAGGGTCGCACTTTTTACGTTATACTGACTTAATACGGGTGCTAAATACATTTTTATCTGGTCTATCGTATAAATACAATCTGACATCCAATCATCCCCTCCGCTCATTCAAATTTATAATATAATAGCATACACACTTTGCAAACACTCTATTACTATGTATTATACAATGCCTGCCATTAAAGAACAACTTTAAAAATATACTCCCAAAACATAAATTTCCCCACACACCAGTAAATTCAACACCTCCCGGCATTTTCGATTGACCTATGAATTGACCTATCCGTTCAAATTTTCTCTTATTTTGCAGGAAATTGCCGTACTCTGTTCCCGTCAGTCATTTTCCTTTCCATTCTCCATTTTCTGATCCTCCCAAACAAAAAAAAGCCCGGAAAGCCGCATATTCCGCGCCCTCCGGGCAAAAAAATAACCTCAGCAGTTCTCACTGCTGAGGTCTCATTAGCAGGGCTACAAGGATTCGAACCTTGAAATGA
>ERZ772897.930-NODE-930-length-33451-cov-3.941221_pt1 | contig 33451 bp, 26 predicted proteins | sample MGYA00512125_ERZ772897 | MGnify/ENA primary metagenome ERZ772897 (study PRJEB29015, sample SAMEA2737660) | human gut metagenome | biome: human gut; feature: human-associated habitat; material: faeces | place: China | collected 2012 ... | reverse complement strand
CCCGGATCGGCCGACAGTTCGTCCAGTCCGCAGGCCACTTCGAGACCGAAGGGGTGACTGTACTCCCGGGTCAGTTCCGTGAGCACGGCTCCGCATCCCAGTCGCATCCCCAAGCTGTGGGCCAGGGAGCGTATATAGGTGCCGGAACTGCATGCGACCCGAAAGCGTACAAACGGCAGCTCGACCTCGAGCACGTCCGCTTGCGAAATTTCCATGCTTTTGACCTTTTTGGGCACTTCCTTGCCCTTGCGCGCCAACTTGTACAGGGACTGGCCCTCGTGCTTGGCCGCGGAATAGGCGGGCACTTCCTGCTCGTGCAGGGTCAGCCAGTGGGCCACTTCGGCGCGCACATCGGCTTCGGTCACCTGCTGCCACGGGGATTCCGTCAGCACCTCGCCCTGGATGTCCCAGGTATCGGTGGTGAGGCCCAGGCGCAGCTGACCGCTGTAGACCTTGCCGCCGTCGGCCAGCAGGTGCGAGGCGATCTTGGTGCCCTGTCCCAGCAGTACCAGCAGCACGCCGGAAGCCATGGGATCCAGGGTGCCCGCGTGGCCGATCTTGCGCTGGCCCAGGCGCTTGAGCGCCGAGAGGCAGCGGGCCGACGTGGGGCCGGAAGGCTTGTTGAGCACCAGGACGCCGTCCAGCTGGGGCAGCGGCGCCGGTTTGCGTGCGGCGGTGGAAGTCTGTTCGGTCATACGCAACAAATAATGATAGCAAGCCTGCGGCATGAAGTCAAAAGCGCAGGCATATGGCGGCAGGCAATAGCCTGTTGCGGGCCAAAGGTCAAGTGATTTGTGGGGCCCGGCCATGCGGCAGCGGCGGTACGCCTGCCCGTGAAAGGCTGCCTGACGCTGCCCTCCTTGCCGCGCCCCTACGAGCCCCCATACGGCCGCCGGCCCGACAGGTCTGTGCCCACTCAGCCCGCCTGAAAGCCTGTACCCGCCACCCGCATTGATGTAGCATCCGGCATCCAAGCCAGTATGGGAGCAGACCATGAACAACTACAGACAGATAGTCAGCATCGCCCTTCTCATCACTTCCGCCGTGCTCATCCTGACCGGAGGGCTGATCTTGCTCCACCTTGATTCGCGCACCGTCATGCATCTGCACAAATATTTCGGCATGGCTTTCATGGGAGCGGCCCTGCTGCACATGGGCATCAACAGCAAGCCCCTACGCCATTATCTGGGCATGCGCTCGCTGGTCGTCCCCCTGCTGGTGGCGGCTGTCCTGCTGGTCGCGGCCATCGCGGCCTGGGACATGACACGGCCCCACGGCTACGGGAGATATGCCCGCGACACCACGTTCTTCTGCCGCTAGACAGGATATCCGCAGCAGGCCCGGGCATCCCTGCGCCGGGCAGCCCGCACAGGCACTGTCTTTAACAGCGACGGCCCGCCGGAAAACATCCGACGGGCCGTCTCTCTTTTCGGAAAAGTCTGCGGGCCTAGGCTTCGGCCTCAGCCTTGAGGGCCTCGGTCTGGGCGGCGGTGGCCAGAGCCTCGAACAGGGGCTCCACTTCGCCTTCCATGATGCGGTCCAGAGAGTACAGGGTCAGGTTGATGCGGTGGTCCGTGCAGCGGCCCTGGGGGAAGTTGTAGGTACGGATGCGCTCGGAGCGGTCCCCGGAGCCCACCTGGGCCTTGCGGTCGGCGGAAAGCTCGCTGTTCTGGCGCTCGCGCTCGGCGGCCAGGATACGGGAGGCCAGCACCTTCATGGCGCGGGCCTTGTTCTTGTGCTGCGAACGTTCGTCCTGGCAGGTCACCACGGTACCGGTGGGGATGTGGGTGATGCGCACGGCGGACTCGGTCTTGTTGACGTGCTGGCCACCGGCACCGGAAGCGCGGTAAATATCGATGCGCAGGTCTTCGGGGCGGATCTCCACGTCCACTTCCTCGGCTTCGGGCATCACGGCCACGGTGGCGGCGGAAGTATGGATGCGGCCCTGAGTCTCGGTGGCGGGCACGCGCTGCACGCGGTGGGTACCGGCCTCGAACTTGAGATGGCTGTACACGCGGTCACCGGAGATGAGGCAGATGATTTCCTTGTAGCCGCCGCTGTCGGAAGGGGATTCGCTCATGATCTCCACCTTCCAGCCCTTGATTTCGGCATAGCGGGTATACATGCGGAAGAGGTCGGCGGCGAACAGGGCCGCTTCCTCACCGCCGGTACCGGCGCGGATTTCAAGGATGGTGTTCTTTTCGTCCAGCGGGTCCTTGGGCAGCAGCAGCACCTTGATCTTGTGCTCCAGCTCGGGCAGTTCGGCTTCAGCGGCGGCGATCTCTTCCTGCGCCATGGCCTTGATGTCCGGATCGCTGTCGTGCAGGAGCTGCTTGTTCTCTTCCAGTTCCTGCGTGAGGCTGCGATGACGGCGGAACAGTTCCACCACGTCGCGCAGGTCCGCATGCGCCTTGGTCAGCTTGCGGTACTGATCCTGGTCGTTGTAGACGTCAGGCTGGGCAAGCGCCTGTTCATATGTCATATCGACGACTTTAATTTTCATTCTGTTTCTCCGGCACGACGTGGATGTTCAGATGATCGTAGGACATCTCCACGTTGTGCTTTGCAAAGGTGTTGCGCAGGCGCTCGTACATCTTAAAATAAGTGTCCCAGTAGGCGTCTGCCGCCGTCCAGCAGCGGATGGTGTATTCGATGGAGCTGGCACCGTAATTCGAGAGATACACCGTCGGCGTGGGTTCTTTCAGCACGGCGGGGAAGGCGAGAACGGCGTCCATGCAGGCCTGCTTCACCTCGTCCGTCGGCGCGTCGTAGGATGCTGTGACCTTGTAGACGATGCGGCGGCGGCCCAGGACGGTGAAGTTGATGATCTTCGAGCTGGACATTTCGCGGTTGGGCTGGAGCACGATCTGTCCGTCCGGCGTTTCAATCTTCGTGTGCGTCAGTGAAATTTCACGCACCGTGCCGGTCGTGCCGCCGACTTCAATCTCATCGCCGAGCGAGAACGGATGCGAGAAGAGAATGACGAGTCCGCCGGCGACGTTGCCGAGAATGTCCTCGGCGGCCAGCGTGACGCCCAACGTCAGCACCGACATGATGGCGGTGAGCGACGAGGTGTTGATGCCGAGCGCCTCGGCTGTGATGATGATGGTAAGCAGATACAGAAGCGTTTTGAGGCTCGTGAGGATGACCTTTTGCAGCCGCTCGTTCAGGCGGTTCGCGCGCGAGAGCAGCCGCGAACAGAGCTTGAGCACGAGCCGCACGACGATCAGGCAGATGAGGAACGTCAGCAGCGCGGAAAGGATGCTGCCGATGCTGTAGCCACCGATCGAGCGGGAGATGATCTGGGAAATATTGTCCATGGCGTTTCGCCCCTTTCGATGCCCAGTATATCAGTGTTGCCGCGCCTTTGTAAAGAGCACGCTAAGAATCCTCAGAATTCCTTAAACTTTGCCGGTTGAGAAACGGGCGGGAAGAGCGTATAATGCAGCGTGATCTTTTTTGAAAAGGAAGTGCCCGCATGCGCCCTTACGCCCTCATCGACCTCCACTGCGACACGTTGACCGACTGCATGTACGCAGGATCGAACATCATCGACACACTCGACGATCCCGCGCGCACGCTGTCGCTCACAAGTATTCCGAAGGACATCCACTGGGCGCAGTTTTTCGCCGTGTTCGTGCCCGATGAGCTGCGCGGGGAGAAGGCCATCCGCTTTTTTGATGACGCCTGCGCGAATTTCGACCGCCAGATGCGAAAATTCGCAGATCGTGTGTCGCCCTGCCGCAATGTTGCCGATATGGAGCGCGCGTGGGCGGCGGGGAAGACCGCGGCCTTTCTGAGCGTGGAAAACGGCAGCGCGTTTGCTGGCGACCTGTCGCGCATCGGGAAGACGAAGCGTCAGGGTGTCTGCGCCGTGACGCTGACGTGGAATGGGGAAAACGAGCTCGGCTCGGGCAATGTGACGGACCACGGCCTGACGGACTTTGGCCGCGCCGCCGTGCGCGAAATGGAGCGCTGCGGCATTTTGATCGACGTCTCGCTGAACGACGCGGGGCTCGCGGACGTGTTCGAGACGGCGGAAAGGCCGTTTCTCGCCACGCACTCCAACGCCCGCGCAATTTGCGCGCACAAGCGCAACCTGACGGACGTGCAGATCAAGGAGATGGTGCGCCGCGGCTGCCTGATCGGCCTCAACTACTACGGGCCATTCCTGCGCGACGGGGGAGCGGTCAGAAGCTTAGACGACGTCTATCGCCATGTGGCGCACTTTTTCGACCTCGGCGCGCGCAAAAACCTCGCCCTCGGCTCGGACTTCGACGGCGCGGTGCTGCCGCCGTGCCTTGATTCGCCGGAGAAGGCGGCGGATTTTTACGAGTATCTGCTTTCGCGCGGCGTATCGCAGCAGGACGCGGACGGCATTTTCTTTGAAAATGCTCGCACATTCCTGCGGAAAAACCTTGGGTGAGCGCAAAACGCTTGGCAGCGGGCGGCGCACTGTGATACAATCAATAAAAACAGGGGAGGGGAGCACATGGCAAAAAAATCGAGCCGCAACACCAAGGCGCGCATCGTCTCGGCGGCGTGGAAGCTCTTTTACGAGCAGGGCTATGAGGAGACGACGGTGGAGGAGATCATCTTCGAGTCGGAGACGTCGAAGGGCTCGTTCTACCACTATTTTGACGGCAAGGACGCGCTGCTCTCGTCCCTCTCGGTGCTGTTTGACGAGCGGTATGAGGAGCTGATGCAGCAGCCCCACGACGAGATGGACTGCATCGAGCTCTTATGCTGGCTCAATCAGGAGCTGTTCACGACGATCGAGAACACGGTCTCCATCGAGCTTCTGGCGCGGCTTTTTTCCTCCCAGCTCGTGACCAAGGGAGAAAAGCACCTGCTCGACCGCAAACGCACGTACTATCGTCTTTTGCGCCAAATCGTCTCTCAGGGGCAGGAGCGCGAGGAGCTGACCGACACGCGTACCGTGAGCGAGATCGTCAAGGCCTACGCGATGTTCGAGCGCGGGCTGATGTATGACTGGTGTTTATCCGGCGGGGAATATTCGCTTGTGCAGTATGCGCGCGAGATGATGCCGCTCTTTTTAGACGGCTTTCGCAAAAAATAAAATTCGTTTCAAAAACAGTCTACTAAATCGTCTTGCAGAAAATGCAGTAAAATCAGTCAAAAATTCGGAATTTTGCAGTGCCGTACAGGAATTATTCTGTACGGCGTTCTGTATTTACGTCTGCTTTCTTTTGTGCTATATTGTGCAGGTCTTAACGAAAGCTGAAGGAGAAAATCACATGACAAGCGCACAGATCATTATTGTAGTGACCATCGTGCTCTACCTCGCCGCGATGGTGTTGGTGGGCGTGTATTTTGGCAAGAAGGGCAGCGGCAGCAGCTCGGACGACTTCTACCTCGGCGGGCGCAAGATGGGCCCCGTCGTCACGGCCATGAGCGCCGAGGCGAGCGATATGAGCAGCTACCTTTTGATGGGCCTGCCCGGCCTTGCCTATCTGTTTGGCCTGCCGGAGGTGACCTGGACGACCATCGGTCTGGCCATCGGCACGTATCTCAACTGGCTGATCGTCGCGCGCCGCCTGCGCCGGTATTCGGCCAAACTCGGCGCCATCACGATCCCCGACTTTTTCGCCCGCCGCTTCGGAGATAAGAAGCATTTGCTCTCCTGCATCGCGGCGGTCGTGATCCTTATTTTCTTTATCCCGTACACGGCGTCCGGCTTCAAGGCCATCGGCACGCTCTTCAACAGCCTCTTTGGTGTGGAGTATCATACGGCAATGATCGTCGGTGGCATCGTGATCGTGCTGTACACGGTGATGGGCGGCTTTATGGCCGTTTCGTTCACCGACCTGATCCAGTCCATCTTCATGACCATTGCGCTCATCGTCATCGTATGCTTCGGCGTGCAGCAGGCGGGCGGACTGGACACGGTCATCGACAATGCCCGTGCGCTGCCGGGCTACCTTAACATGACGCAGGGCTACGATGCTGCGAGCGGCACAGCCGCCTCGTTCAGCACGCTGAGCATCATTTCGACGCTCGCGTGGGGTCTTGGCTACTTCGGCATGCCGCACATCCTGCTGCGCTTTATGGCCATCCGCGAGGAAAAGGAGCTCAACCAGTCCCGCCGCATCGCGACGATCTGGGTTGTGATCTCCATGTTCATCGCCGTGTGCATCGGCATCATCGGCAACAGCGTGACCGCCGCGGGCAAAGTGCCCTTCCTGGCGACGAGCGCGGAATCTGAGACCATCATCATTAAATTGGCAGACCTGATGAGCCAGCACGGCGTGCTGCTCGCCGTCATGGCGGGCATCATCCTCTCCGGCATTCTGGCCGCAACGATGTCGACCGCGGACTCGCAGCTTTTGGCCGCGGCGTCCAGCGTGTCACAGGACCTCATGCAGCATTCGTTCGGTATCAAGATGAACCAGCGTACGACGATGCTGGCCGCGCGCGCCACGGTCATCTGCATCGCCATCATCGGCATGGTGCTTGCCTGGGACCCCAACAGCTCCGTGTTCCGTGTCGTTTCGTTCGCGTGGGCGGGCTTTGGCGCGGCGTTCGGCCCCGTGATGCTCTTCTCGCTCTTCTGGAAGCGCGCGAACAAGCAGGGCGCGCTCGCGGGCATGATTACTGGCGGCGCGGTGGTCTTCATCTGGAAGTACCTCATCGCGCCGATGGGCGGCGCGTGGGCCATCTACGAGCTGCTCCCCGCGTTCCTTGCAGCGTGCATTGCGATCGTGATCGTATCGCTCGCGACGCCCGCGCCGGAGAAGGCCGTCACCGATACCTTCGACGAGATCTGCGGCAAATAAAAGGGAAGAACAGGCGAGGGCTGCGGCCCTCGCTTTTCTTTGTTAGCCAGATGGAGTGAAATGGAAAAATATGACAAAAAATCCGCATTGACTATTGAAAATGGAATGACTAACGTTTATTATAGATAACATCTATTTATGGATGCTGACATCAGGCGGCGGGATATGTGCATTTGTCCTGCCGGCCGATACTACACTGATGGCAAGCAGTGAAAGGAGAAAACAGCAGTGTCAAGACTCGATATTATGACGCCCTCCCATGCCCAGACCGTCATCGACGGGCTGTACCGCGATGTGGAGCGGCGTATCGCCGCAAGCCCTCCGGGACTGTGTCCGGTGGACCTGGCCAAGAGCTTTCTGGACCTCTGCCATGCGCAGACGTGCGGCAAGTGCGTTCCCTGCCGTATCGGCCTCGGCCAGCTTTCTGAGCTGATGGAGCAGGTGCTCGAGGGCGAAGCCACGATGGAGACCATCTCGATCATCGAGCGCGTGGCGCGCGTGATCGTCAACAGCGCCGACTGCGCCATTGGCCGCGATGCGGCGCGCCTGGTGCTTGACGGCGTGCAGGGCTTCCGCGACGACTACGAAGAGCATATTCTGCGCCACCGCTGCCTTGGCGGCATGCGCGAGCCCGTTCCCTGTGTGGCGCTGTGCCCTGCGGGCGTGGATATCCCGGGCTATCTCGTGCTCATCAAGTACGGCCGCTACGCCGATGCCGTGCGCCTGATCCGCAAGGATAACCCATTCCCCTCGGCCTGCGCGTACATCTGCGAGCATCCGTGCGAGGCGCGCTGCCGAAGAAACATGATCGACGACGCGGTCAACATCCGCGGCCTCAAGCGCTACGCAGTGGATAACGCGGGCTACGTGCCGCAGCCCGACTGTGCCGAGCCCACAGGCAAGAAGGTCGCCGTCATCGGCGGCGGCCCGAGCGGCCTTTCCGCGGCGTATTACTTAGCTTTGATGGGCCACAAGGTCACCGTGTATGAAAAGTGCGCGAAGCTCGGCGGCATGCTGCGCTACGGCATCCCCAACTACCGCCTGCCGCGCGAAGTGCTCGACGCGGAGATCGCGTCGATGCTGGCGCTTGGCATCGATGTGCATGTCAACGTCAATGTCGGCGATGATGTGACGTTCGACGAGCTGCGCCAGCAGAACGACGCGCTTTACATCGCGCTCGGCGCGCACACGGATAAAAAGACCGGCATCGAGGGCGAGGACGCTGGGGGCGTCATCTCCGCGGTCGAGATGCTGCGCGAGATCGGCGACGATCACATGCCGGACTTCCGCAACAAGGATATCGTCGTCATCGGCGGCGGCAACGTCGCGATGGATGTCTGCCGCAGCGCGGTTCGTCTCGGCGCGCGCAAAGTGAGCTGCGTCTACCGCCGCCGCCAGGAGGACATGACGGCCCTTCCCGAGGAAGTGGAGGGCGCCGTTGCCGAGGGCGTGGAGCTCGTGACGCTTCAGGCACCTGTCCGCATCGAGACCGATGCGAACGGTCACGCCGTCGCGCTGTGGACACAGCCGCAGATCATCGGCGAGATGGATAAAAAGGGCCGCCCCGCGCCCGAAAAGGCCAAGCGCAGCGAAAAGCGCATCGCGGCGGACGTTGTCGTTGTCGCCATCGGTCAGGGCGTGGAGACCCACGGCTTTGAGCAGACGAAGATCGCCATCAAGCGCGGCGCGTTCGTCGCCGAGGCCAGCGGCCAGATCGACAATATGGACGGCGTCTTCGCCGGCGGCGACTGCGTCACCGGCCCTGCGACCGTCATCCGCGCCATCGCGGCCGGCAAGGTCGCCGCGGCGAATATCGACGAATACCTCGGCTTCCACCACGAGATCGACCCCGGCGTCGAGATCCCCACGGCGCGGCTGAACAACAAGCCGCCCCACGGCCGTATCGACACCACTGAGCGCGAGGCAGGCGAACGCAAGCACGACTTCAAGTGCATCGAGTGCGGCCTCACCGATGAAGAGGCGTACTCTGAGGCGTCGCGCTGCCTGCGCTGCGACCACTTCGGCTACGGCATCTTCCGCGGAGGGAGGAAAGGCAAATGGTAAGAAACGTTACACTGACCATCGACCGCAAGAGCGTCACCGTGCCCGAGAATACCACGATCTTGGAGGCCGCGCGCTCGGTCAATATCAATATCCCGACGCTGTGCTACTTAAAGGACATCAACGAGATCGGCGCGTGCCGCATCTGCTGCGTGGAGGTCGAGGGCATGGAGCGCCTTGTCCCCGCGTGCGACAATGTGGTGGCGGACGGCATGGTCGTCTTCACGAACAGCGCCAAGGCGCGCGAGGCGCGCCGCATGAACCTGCGTCTCATTCTTTCGCACCACGATACATCGTGCACGAACTGCACGCGAAGCGGCAACTGCACCTTGCAGCAGCTCGCGAACGACTTCAACATGCGCGGCACGCACTTCCCCAAAAAGCTGCGTCACGAGGCGGTGGATTATTCCACGCCGCTCATTCGCGAAAACGACAAGTGCGTGCAGTGCCTGCGCTGCATCCAGGTGTGCGAAAACGTGCAGAGCGTGAAGATCTGGGACCTTCTCGGCACGGGCTCGCGCACGGTCGTGGACGCGTCGTACAACCGCCGCATTCAGGACACCGAGTGCACCTACTGCGGCCAGTGCATCACCCACTGCCCGACGGCGGCGCTGCGCGAGCGCGACGACACGGGTCTCGTCTTCGACGCGATCGACGATCCGAATACCGTCACCGTGGCGCAGGTCGCGCCCGCGGTGCGCGCGGCATGGGCCGAGCAGTTCGGGCTCGACAGCGAGTTCGCAACGCCCAAGCGCATGGTCGCGGCGCTGCGCGAGCTGGGCTTCAACTATGTGTTCGACACCGACTTTGCCGCCGACCTCACGATCATGGAGGAGGGCAGTGAGTTTATCGAGCGCTTCACCCACAAGGACCAGTATCAGTGGCCGATGTTCACGTCCTGCTGCCCGGGCTGGGTTCGCTTTGTGAAGTCCCAGTACCCCGAACTGACGGACAATCTCTCCACGGCCAAGTCGCCCCAGCAGATGTTCGGTGCGGTGGCGAAGAGCTACTTTGCCGAAAAGGTCGGTATCGACTCCAAGCGCCTTTTCGTCGTCTCGATCATGCCGTGCGTGTCGAAAAAGAGCGAATGCGCGCTGCCGACGATGAAAAACGACGCGGGCATCCCCGATGTCGACGTGAGCATCACGACGCGCGAGCTGAACATTATGATGCGCGCGAATCACATTGAACCCAAGTACCTGCCCGAGGAGGAGTTCGACAGCCCGCTCGGCTCCGCGACCGGCGCGGCGGTCGTCTTCGGCACGACCGGCGGCGTGATGGACGCGGCGCTGCGTTCGGCGTACTTCCTCATCACGGGCAAGAATCCTGACCCTGACGCTTTCACCGCCGTGCGCGGCACGGACGGGTGGAAGGAGGCGACGTTCAACATCCCCGGCGCGGGCGACGTGCGCGTCGCGGTCGTGAGCTCGCTCGGGAAAGCCCGCAAGCTCATTGAGGCTGTCGAGCGCGGCGACGCAGCGTATGACTTTGTCGAGGTCATGGCCTGTCCCGGCGGCTGCGCGGGCGGCGGCGGCCAGCCCATCCACGACGGTACCGAGCTTGCCGAGGATCGCGGCAACGTGCTCTGGCGGCTCGATCAGGGTGAGCTTCTGCGCTTCTCACACGAGAATCCGGATGTCAAGGCGCTCTACAAGGACTACCTCGGCGCGCCGCTTGGCGAAAAGTCGCACCACCTGCTGCACACCGACCACAACGCGTGGCAGATGCCGCAGAAAATGCTGTAAGGACGCAAAAAAACCTCCGTATGAGATTTCTCATACGGAGGTTTTTATTGCTGAATTTTATCGGGTGTACGTGCCGTACTCACTGATGACGGCGCAGAGCTCGCTGAACACCTGCTGTGCGTCGCCGTCGATCTTGTAGGCGACGGCGCGGTTGGCGTCGTCGTAGATGAAGCCCTCGTCCCAGTTGAGGTACAGGTCGTGCTTCTGTCCGTCTTCGGGGATCCACCAGACGGTGACATAGTTCTCGTTCTGCGTGAAGCGGGAGAGGAGCGACGTGGGCAAACGATAATAGCGCTGCACCGAAATTTCGGACATGGCGCTGCGCAGAGCTGCGGCGGCCTCGCTGTCCGGATAGCCCTCTACCCGGCAGTCGCCGGTGTCGAACGTGCCGTAGCCGTCCGGCGTGGGAACAATGGTCGAAATGCAGAAGAGTCCGTCGACGCGGGCGGTCTCAGGCGCGGGGATCAGCTCGCCGAGCGGCTGCGCACGGCGCGGCAGCAAAAAGATAGCCACGACGAGCAGCATCGCGGCGACGGCGATGAGCACGGTTTTTCTCTTTTTATCCATGGGGTTCTCCTTTCCAACATCAAACTTGCTTTTGTCGTCCAACAGGGGAGAGGGGAATCGCTTTTCGATAGTTTACCTGAGAAAGAGCTTTTTGGCAAGCCCTTCTTCGGGCGTGACATAGAGTGTGCGGTAATTGTCGTAGGTCACCATGCCGGGGCGTGCGCCCGCGGGCTTTTTGACGAACTTCACGGGGCAGTAGTCGACGGGGACGCTGCTGCTCTCCTTCGCCTGCGAGAAGTAGGATGCGAGCATTGCGGCCTCGCGCAGATCATCGTCGCTCGGCGTGAGTCCCGCGCAGCGCAGGATGACGTGCGAGCCGTGAATGTGCTGGGTGTGGAACCAGTAGTCGCGCTTGTCGGCCTTTTTTGTCAGCTGGTCGTTCTGCACGTTGCTGCGGCCGACGAGGACCTCAAGCCCACTCGAGGTTTTGAATGTGCGCGGGGCGAAGGCGCGCTTGAGCTCCTTTTTGCCGCTCGACTTTCGGATATAGTTCGTCTCCTGCAATTCGCGGCGGATCTCATTGAATTCCTGCTCGGTTTCCGCCTGCGAAAGCTCCTGCAGGACGCTTTCCAAGTACGCGCGTTCGTTTTCCGCCTTTTCGATCTGCTCGCGCAGGTGGAATTCGGCGGTCTTGAGCTTGTTGTACTGCTTGTAGTTTTTCGCGGCGTTCTGCTGGGGGGAGAGCAGCGGGTCGAGCGGGATGTCGATGGTCGGGCAGCCGTCCTCATAGTAGTTTTCCGCATGCAAGACTTTTTCTCCGCTCTTCATGCGGTACAGGTTTGCGGTGATGAGGTCGCCGCGCAGGCGGAATTCGTCGCGCTTCTGCGTCGCGGCGTAGTCGTGCTTTAAGTTCTCGGCCTTGCGCGCCATGCGGTCGCGCGCGACCGTGACCGCGTGCGTCAGCTCGCGGCCGCGGCGGGCGGAGAGCTCCTGCCGCTCACGCGCGTCGTAGAACTCGTCGAGCATTTGCGAGAAGCTCTCACGCGTCTCGACCTGCGTTTCCGCGCCGTACTGCGCGATGGGACGGTAGGTGAAATCCACGGGCTTGCCGTCGCGGTAGAGGATGACGGGCATATAGTTATCTTCCTTTACAGCGTTGGCTGTATCGGAAAATTCCTGCACCAGCGCCCCGCGCTGCGCATCGTTCAGCGCGCCGAAGCGCACGTCGGTCTCGTGTCCCGCGCGGAAGGCGAATTCGCGCGCGATCAGCGGCGAAATGCCGGTGTAATGGTCGAGCACCCACTTGTCGACAGCCTGTTCCGCGTCGCCGCCGCGCTGCGCGAGGGCGAGGGAGTCCTCCTCCTGCGAAAGGAGCGACAGCTTTTCGAGCGGTGTCGGCAGATGGTAAAAAAGGCCGGGCAGCAGTTGGCGCGTGGCGGAAAGGTCCGCGTCCACGCGGCGCAGACATTCGACGATACGCCCCTGCGCGTCGAGCAGGACGAGGTTCGACCGCCGCCCCATGCACTCGAGCACGAGCTGCTTTTGGCTGATCTCTCCGAATTCGTCCGTGCACTGGAGCGTCAGGATCACCATGCGCTCAAGATCCGGCTGCTCGATGGACAGCACGCGCGCGCCGACTAAGTGCTTGCGCAGCAGCATGCAGAACATCGGCGGCTGGGCAGGGTTGTCGCGCAGAATGTTTGTGAGCTGGATGCGCGGCTGGTTTGCGCCCGCGTTGAGCAGCAGGCGCAGATTGCCGCGCAGCAGCAGAACGATTTGGTCGCGCGCGGGCTGCTGCACCTTGTCGATGCGCGCGCCGATGAGCTGAGGTCTCAGCTCGTGTAAAACTGCCCGCAGGCAGATCGCGTCAAGTGGCATTGTCGTCCTCCATCATCCGGTTGAAAAGCTCGTTGATGCGCGCGTGATCGTCGCGCAGATACAGCCAGCCGAACAGCGCCTCGAGGCCTGTGGCCTTCTGATAGTCCGCGCGGTCGGCGTGGTGGGGGATGGAATGGACATTCGCGTTGCGCCCGCGGCGGAACACAGAGGCCTCTTCCTCCGTCAAAAGGGGTAAGAGGTTTTCGGCAAAGCGCGCCTGCTGCGGCGCGCAGACGAGCTCGACCGTCGCGCGGTGAAGGCCCTTGCCCGTCGCCTTGCCGTGCACGCACAGATATGTGCGCACAAGCAGCTCATACACCGCGTCGCCCAGATGGGCGAGGCCGATGGAGCTGATGGCGCGGATGGCGTCGTCGTTCATTTTGGCTTGTGTATAATCGTACATAAAAACTCCTGAGGTTTGAAAGTACACATATTCTATAACCTTGTCGGAATTCTGTCAATCGGCGCGCGCTGCCGCGCGCGAAAAGCCGTTGCGCTTTTGCAAAAATCCGCTATAATGGCAGAAAAGACAAGACCTTTGAGATCGGAGAAGAGAAGCCTATGAAAAAACTGACCACCGCGCTGCTCACGGCGCTTTTGCTGCTGAACCTTGCCGCCTGCGGCGAAAAGGAGCCGGACGACACCCCGTCCGGCTACGACGATTCGCTCATTTCCGAGCTTTACAGCGAGGAGGGCGAGTACACGGACGCCGAGAACAACACGCTCGCCTACAGCTACCATGTGCCAAGAATCATGTCGGAAACGGCGGTCGCCGCCGCGCTGAACGACGAGATCGCCGATCAATTCGGCGCGCTCGTGCAGGAGCAGAAGAACATGATGGCCTCCCGCGTTTCGCTCACATGCCTTTCCGTCACGTGGACGAGCTACTGGAACGACAGCCTGCTCTGCCTTGTGGTGCGCGCGGAGATGGACGGCGACACGAGCATGACGGAGACGTACAGCTACGACTTTTTCGGCGGCAAACGCCTCATGAGCGAGGACCTGCTGGCGCGCTGCGAGCTTTCAACGCAGGACTTCATCACGGCGGCGCGCCGCACCGCGGCAAACTACTTTGATGAGACGTACCGAGATGCACTCAGCGGCAGCATGGGCGGCGCGGGCTTCATCGCGTCCTATGCCGAGCGCCGCGCGTGGACGCTCTCGGACGAGAACATCAACGCGGAGATGCGGCTCTATCTCGACGGCGGCGCGCTGCATATGATCGTGCCCGTCGGCTCGTTTGCCGGGGCGGAGAGCTACGACGCTGACCTCGCGCTCGACCTCTCCGCGCGCGAGACGGTCGAGAAGACGGCGCAGGACAGCTTTGTCAAGGCCGCGCTCTCGGGCGGCGATTTGACCGTCAGCTTTGAAAAGACAGCGGACTCTGCGTGGTACGCAGAGAATTTCCGCTTTGACTACGAGACCATCTACCCCGTGGAAGGCCTGTATTCCGACTACACGGATGTGTTCGTCGGCTCGGTGGGGCAGGGGTACTTCCCGTACATCTTCCTGCTGACGAGCGAGGGCACGGTGGAGTACGTGAACCTGCTCGAGGGCCTGACGGCGGGCTTCCTCTGCGACGGCGGACCGCTCGGCGGCGTGAAGGGCATTGTTTCGTTCGAGTCCGGCGAGGTCGAGGAGGACTACGGCACGTATCAGACGGTGTTCGCCGTCGACGCATCAGGGGAGAAACACGACCTCTCCGGCGCGGTCAGCGACGCGGACTACACGATCCCGTCGGAATTTCTCGGCGAGTGGACGGCGACCGTGACGCACGACACCGCCGAGCAGGGCAGCTATGACAGCGATTATATTCTGACGCTCACGGATGGCGGCGGCCTCACGGTGCAGGACATCAACAGCGAGGTTGGGATTTACTTTGAGTACACCGGCCAGCTCAACTACCTTGGCACGAACGGCGAGGGCATGGTCTTCGGCTACCACTTAAACGAGAATGCAGGCACGGTGCGCTACGGTGCGTTCACGCTGCTGCGCGGCAGCGACGGCCTGCACGTCAAATCCGTCGCAGGCGAAAACTTCTTCGACGCGCCGAGCGGACGCTACACAGTGTTTGCGAGAGGGTAAAAAGAAAAGCAGGGCCTTTTTTGAGCGCGGAAGGGCCCTGCTTTTTTGCGGCTTTGACGCGCTAAGCAAAATTAGAGGGGGGGACCGCTTTGACCGCGCTCCTGATCCATGCGGTCACACCCCCTTGGCATCTGACGGGAGAAAGAGGCTTTGGCGGCATCCGGAGACCAAGGAGAAAGCCTCTCAAATCGGGGGAAATGCTCTAGTGAAAGGAGAACCTTTCAAAAAAGCAAAGATTTCTTCAAAAAAGTGTTGACAGGTTCTACTCTCTGTGCTATATTATCACTTGTTCCGAGCCGAACAGAACGGTAAAAAACAAAACGGCATGGGGGTATAGCTCAGCTGGGAGAGCGCTTGACTGGCAGTCAAGAGGTCAGCGGTTCGATCCCGCTTATCTCCACCATGGAAAAGCCTTGAAAGTGTAAACTTTCAAGGCTTTTTTGCTTACCATCGATCCGAAAGAAACGCGGGTGGAAAGAACATGAAACTGATCTGCATCGGTGACAGCCTGACCTTTGGATACGGCGTGCATCTGTCTCAGCGGTGGACGCGGCTGTGCGCACAGGAGACGGGCTGGGAGCTTGTCAATGAGGGCATCAACGGCGACACGACCGGCGGCATGCTGGCGCGCATGCAGGGCGGGGTGCTCGCGGAGCTGCGCGAGGGCGGCCTTGGCGCCGACCGGCCCTATGTGCTGCTGATGGGCGGGAGCAACGATGTGTTCTACTCCGGTTCCGACGCTGCGGCGCGGGAAAATATGGGCGCGATGATCCACCAGCTCTTTTCCGTGGGCGTGCTGCCGATGGTTGGTATCCCGCTTCCGGCGGATGCACCGCATGCGCCGCGGGCGTGGGCGGCCGCGGTCGATTTTGAAGCGGCGGAGCGGACGATGAAAGAGTACTGCGCATGGCTCAAGCGGTACTGCACGGCGTTTGGCGTGCCGTATATCGACTTCTGCGCGGATTTTCTATCGCCAGACGGATCGACCCGCTCGGAGCTGCTGCTTGACGGTCTGCACCCGACGCAGGAGGGACACTGCTTGATGGCGCGGCGGCTGAGCGCGCAGCTGAAAAGACAAGGATAACAGCCCTGAAAAAGGCTTGAAAATCAACGACCCTGATAGAAGGAGACCACGACCATGAAGCTATCATATCTGGACCTGATGACGACCGATCCAAGCTACAATCTGGCGATGGAGCAGTACGTGTTCGACTGCCTCCCGCGCGACCGCATGTATTTCATGCTCTGGCAGAATGACAACGCGATCATTGTCGGAAAGTATCAGAACACGATCGCTGAGATCAACGAAGAGGCCGTGCGCGAGCGCGGCATTCGCGTGGTGCGCAGACTTTCCGGCGGCGGCGCGGTCTATCACGACATGGGCAACCTGAACTTCACGTTCATTACAGATGTCGGCGAGAGCAATGCGCTGGACCTCAAGCTCTTCTGCGAACCGGTCGTGCGCACGCTGGCGACGCTCGGCGTGAAGGCGGAGGTCAACGGCCGCAACGACATCACGATCGACGGAAAGAAGTTTTCCGGCAACTCGCAGTACATCCGCCAGGGACGCGTGATGCACCACGGCACGATCATGTTCGATTCGGACCTCTCTGTCGTCAGCGAGGCGCTGCGCGTCGACCCGACAAAAATCCAGACCAAGGGCATCCGCTCAGTGCGCAGCCGCGTGACGAACGTTGCCGAGCATCTGCCGGAAAAGGTCACGCTGCCGGAATTCCGCCGCATCCTGCTGGAAAACATTCTGAAAGAGAATCCGGGCGAGGCCTACCCGCTGACGCAGGACGACCTTGCGGCGGTGGAAAAGCTGCGCGCGGAGCGTTACGCCACATGGGATTGGAACTACGGTTTCTCTCCGGTGTGCACGATGCTGCGCCGCCGCCGCGTGGACGGCTGCGGCATGATCGAGGCCTACATCACCGTGGAGCACGGAAAGATCGCGGCCCTGTCATTCAAGGGCGACTTCTTCAGCGCCTCGGAACCGGACGAGCTGGCGGCGCACTTTGTTGGCTGCACGCCGGACCGCGCGGGCTATGAAAAGGCACTCGGCGATGTGGACGTTTCGCGCTACTTCGCGGGCTTGCAGAAGAATGAGCTGATCGACATCCTGTGCGAGGGATAATGAAAAGGGGAGCCGGCGTAAAAAGTGCCGACTCCCTTTTTCTCGCTCAAATGGCAGGCAGAGCATGTCATTTTCCACCCATCAGCAGAGCCAGCAGCTCTGCAAGCTTCGACTTCACTACGACATCACCGCTTGCGGCGCTCTGCGTCAGGATGCCGTCGCACAGCGGGGAGAACGCTGCGCTCCACCACTGGAGGGTATTAGTGCCGCGCGCGGCGCAGAAAAGCAGCATGACCGCGAGGCCAACGGCAAGGGAAAGCTCCCATTTCGTCCATTTCATCGAAAAACCGCCCATCTCAAAGAATTTGCTTCGAGTATGGACGGTTTTCTGAGTTTTCAAACAAATTCGGCGCAGAAAGTTTTGACGCACTCGCCTTGCAGTGCCTCGCACGCTCTGCGGCAAGCCGCTTTGTCAGAGAAGAGGCCGAACACCACGCTGCCTGAGCCGGTCATCGCCGACGTCTTCGCGCCGTAGGCGAGAAGATCGCGCTTGATGGTCTCAATGCGCTCACGCTGCTCGCCGTCGAGCGCCTGCTCAAAGACGTTGCGCACGTTTGCACACAGCGTGTCCGCGTCGCCGTGCTCGATGGCGGCGAGCATCGCGTCCGTATCAGGACGGTCGGTGATCGTCACGCCGTCTACGCGCGCGAAGAGCGCGGGTGTGGAGATCGGGAAGTCCGGCTTGCAGACGGCGACGAAGAAGCGCGGTGCGGGCTTGAGGACGGTCAGCTTTTCGCCGCGGCCCTCGGCCAGCTGCGTGCCGCCGCGGATGCAGAAGGGAACATCACTGCCGACGCTTGCGCTGATCTGCTCGAGCCGCTCGTCCGTGAGGGTGGGGGAGACGAGCTCGCGCAGCGCGCGCAGCACCGCCGCGGCATCTGCGCTGCCGCCGGCCATGCCGGCCTCGGACGGAATGCGCTTTATAAGCGCGACGTCGATGCCGCCGCCGTAGTCCATCGCCTCGCAGAAGGCTCTCGCCGCCTTGACAGCGAGGTTGCGCTCATCGCAGGGAAGCGCCGCGCCGTCGACGCGGCAGGTGATGCCTTTGCCGTCTGTGAGCGTGACGGTCACATCGTCGTGGAGCGAAACGGTCTGCATGACCATCTGCATCTCGTGGTAGCCGTCATCGCGCTTGCCAAGAATGTCAAGCGTCAGGTTGAGCTTAGCATAGGCGGGGACAGTTATGCTGCGCACGGGCTCCTCGACCGGCGCATTCAGCGCCTTGCCGCAGTGGGGGCAGTAGGCACCGCCTTCACCTATGCGTCCGAGCGGTCTGCCGCAGTGCGGACAGCGGTAGTAAAGAACCCCAATCACGATGGCAAAGAGCATGATCGCGATACCGAGAATAACAAGCGGTACGCTGACGCTTGTGCCGACGCCGCTGAGCAGCGCGCCGGTAAGAAGCAGCGGTGTTTGGAGCTTTTGGGCCCTGCGATAGTCCATCAGGGGCTTTTTGTCGTTCATCGCGGCCTCCTTGTGCGCTCAGTGCTTCTTTTTCTTGTGCTGGATCTTTTTCTTCTCCTCGGGCTCCGGCTCGTCGGCGATCCACGCGCCGCATTTTGGGCAACGCTTGGGATTGCCGCGGCCCAGCTGCTCGTGACAGTAGGGGCAGCGGTAAAAGCGCCACCAGACGATGAGAGAAGCGCCCATCATCATGAGGCCGACGAGCGCGGCGACAGTGTTTTGAAAGCCCCACGCGCCGACGAGGGAGACCACTGCGCCGCCCCAGAGCAATACGTCCTGCCATATCCTGGCTGTTTTCAAATCCATAGGGAATCCTCCTGATGAGAAAAGCGCCGCAAGGCGGCGCTTTTCTGCAATGGTTACATTAGATCAGCGGATCTTGCGTGCCTCGACGTAGTAGCGCTTGTCCTGCGCGTGACCCATGGAGAAGGTCTTGCGCGGCAGAACGCCGTCGGCCATGACGGTCTTGAAGAGCTGCTCCTTGCCCATCGCGGGAAGCAGGAAGCCCATGTTGCCCTCCTTGGAGCCGAGCTCGCGGGTGACCTCATCGCCGTGGATGTAGTCGACCTCACCGCCGAACTGCTTGAGGTACTCGTCGATGAAGGTCTGCAGCGTGCCGACGGCCAGCTGGACCTTCGGGTCGGGGACGGTGACGAAATCGTCGTGGCCGTTCCAGCAGACCTCGATGACGTGGCCCTCGCCCTTGCCCTCGTGGGCGTTGGGGTAGAACTTCTTGAACTCTTCCATGAACTTCTTATGGTCGACGCCGAAGAGCACGCGGTGGATGGGCTCGAACTGGAGCGCATCGTCGTGGTTGTTCACGACTTCGACAAGTGCGTAGCGGGAGGGCAGCGCGAGGTATTCCTCGGGAGTCTTGCCCTTCTTCTGCTCTTCATAGCAGGCCTTGGCGGTGGCGAGGGAGTGGTTGCCGTCGCCGACGGCGAACAGCAGGGGCGCGACGCCGGAGACGCCGTACTTGCTCTTCATTGCCTGGTCGGTCGTGAGGCCGGTCAGCGCGTCGGCGACTGCGTCGATCTGCGCAGCGGAGAGCTTGTAGCCCTTGATATGGCCGCCGTTTTCCATCAGGTCGAAGTCATAGACGCTCTCCATCTTGTCGGCCGCGGCGGTCAGGGGCTCGATGACGGTCTTCTCGGGGTCGTCAATGAGCAGCATGACGTGGGGCAGCTCGATGGGGGCGTTGCGGCGCACGCGGGCGCGCGGGGGGATACGGTCGAGCACGGTGCCCTCAGTCGCGCGGATCAGCGCGCCAGAGCCGGGGGTGAAGTCGTACTGGTCGAGGTCGACCATACCAATGAGGCCGTGACGGATATTACCGTCGCTCTGGCCGCGCTCGATGTAGATGAGGGAGTCCTTGAGCGTCTCGAAGATGCCTTCTTCGAGGTACTTGCTCATCGAGGCGTTGATGTCGGCGATGAACTCATCGACGTTGGGGGCCTTCAGGTTGGCCTCGGGCAGGATGAGGCGCAGGGTGGAAGGCGCGTCGCCGACGGTCTTCTCCACGCGCTCCCAGTACTCGGGCTCAGAGGTGAACTGGTCGCATGCGACGACCGCCCACTTGCTCATATCGACATCCTTCTTGGGCAGCAGAATGTCGGAAGGATAAAAGCCAAGCTTGGAAAACTTTTCGTTCATGGTGATTCCTCCGTTATTTGTTTGATAAGCGGAACGCGGGGTGCTCCGCTGGTGCGATTGTAAAACAAATTATACAATAGTCCACGCGAAAAAAGCAATGGAGAAAGTGAAAAAATGTCCAAAAGCGCTTTATGGAAATGCCATGATAGAGCGCTTCGCGGCCCGCTTGCTTGACGAACGCCCCGCGGCATGATATTCTAACAAACTATGCGGAAAAATACGAAAGATTCAGGTGAAGATTTTGGATAAGCGCGCAGATCTGGGACACGGGGACGTCAAAAAGCTGCTCTTTTCGCTCTCCGTGCCGACGATCACCTCGCAGATCGTCAACATGCTCTACAATCTGGTCGACCGCGTGTTCATCGGCCACATGCAGCCCGCCGAGACCGTCGGAAAACTCGCGCTGACGGGCGTTGGCGTATGCCTGCCGATCATCATGGTTATTTCGGCGTTCGCGTCGCTCATGGCCATCGGCGGCGCGCCGCGCGCCTCGATCGCCGAGGGCGCAGGCGAGAGCGAAAAATCCGAGCGCATCATGGGAAACTGTCTGACGATGCTTGTGATCACGGCGCTGGTGCTGACGGTGCTGTTCGAGTCCTTTGCCGAGCCGCTTTTACTGATGTTCGGCGCGAGCGAGAACACCATCGGTTACGCGCTTGACTATATGCGCATCTACGCCCTCGGCACGATCTTCGTGCAGCTGACACTTGGCATGAACGCCTACATCACGGCACAGGGCTTCGCCACCGTGAGCATGAAGACGGTGCTCATCGGCGCGCTCTTAAATACGGCTCTCGACCCGCTGTTCATCTTCGTGCTCGGTCTCGGCGTGCGCGGCGCGGCGCTGGCGACGGTGATCTCGCAGGCAGTGTCGGCCGTGTGGGTGATGACGTTCCTCACGGGAAAGAAGACGCGCTGGTACTTAAAGCGCGAGAACCTGCATGTGGACGCGAAGATCGTGTTGCCGTGTATCGCGCTGGGACTTTCCCCGTTTGTGATGCAGTCGACGGAGAGCCTCATCGCCATCTGCTTCAACTCATCTCTCCTGCGCTACGGCGGCGACATGGCCGTCGGCACGATGACAGTGCTGACGAGCATCATGCAGTTTTCGAACATGCCGCTTCAGGGCTTGACACAGGGCGCACAGCCCATCGTGAGCTACAACTTCGGCGCAAAGAACGCCCAGCGCGTGCGCGACGCCTATTTCTGCCTGCTGCGCGCGTGCTTTACTTATTCAATGGCCATCTGGCTTCTGGTCGAGTTCTTCCCGCGCGCGTTCATCCTGATTTTCAATAATGACCCCGCGCTGGTCGAATACGCGGCGTGGGCCGTGCGCATCTACATGGGGTGCAGCGGTATTTTCGGCATCCAGATCGCCTGCCAGCAGACGTTTGTGGCGCTCGGCAACGCGAAGACGTCGCTCTTCCTCGCCGTGTGGCGCAAGATCATTCTGCTCATCCCGCTCATCTATATTCTGCCGCACTTTTTCGCGGACAAGGCGTTCGCGGTGTTCCTGGCCGAGCCCGTGGCGGACTTCGGCGCGGTGGCGCTGACGAGCTTCACATTCTATCGCCAGTTCCGCCGCTCAATGCGCGAGCTGGAAGGTGCGGAAGCGACTGGGGAGCGGTAAGGAAAATTTTTAACGCAAAAATAAAAGGAGAGGGCAAGCCCCTCTCCTTTTATTTTTTACGTCTGGCCGCCGCTTTCCATCGGCTCTTTCTCGCGGAACAGCATCGTGATGCACCAGATGCCGGCAAGGCCGACGAGCGTGTAGATCACGCGGCTGAGCATGCCGATCTGTCCGCCGAAGAGAAAGGCGACGCAGTCAAAGCCGAAAAGGCCCACGCTGCCCCAGTTGAGCGCGCCGATGATAGCAAGTGTCAGCGCGATCTTGTCGATGACCATGAAGTTCCCTCCTTAAAAAGATGGTTTGGTCTTCGGTAGTCTTCCCGTGATGGGCGAAAATATGCGTACGGCGTTTTCTGCGTTGCCCGAAAAAGAAAACTATGATAAAATTAGGATAAAATATTGATAACTTTAAGAGAGAAAAAGGGGGAAGGACGCTTGCTGCACATACTGATGGGACGCGCGCGCACGGGGAAATCCGAGCGCGTGCTGCAAAGGATCGCCGCACTGGGGGACTCGTCGCAGCAAATCCTGCTCGTGCCGGAGCACGCCTCGCATGTGGCGGAGATGGACCTGTGCCGTGTTTGCGGCGACACCGCGTCGCGCCATGCCGAGGCCTTGACGTTCAAGCTGCTCGCCTCGCGCGTGCTGAGCATCTGCGGCGGCAGCGCGGACGTGACGCTCGATTCGGGCGGAAAGCTCCTGACGCTCCAGCGTACGCTCACGGAGCTTGCGCCGGTGCTCAAGGTCTACAAGCGCCCGTCGCAGCGCGCGGCATTTTTGGAGAGCCTGCTCGCCGTGATGGAGGAATTGCAGGCCTACGCCGTATCGCCCGAGCAGCTATCCGAGAGCGTAGCGCAGATCGAGGGCGAGAGCGGCGACAAGCTGCGCGACCTTTCGCTCATCTACGGCATTTACCTCAGCAAGCTCCACGCACCGGGGCACGACGCGCGCGATGTGCTTGAAAAGCTGGAGGAAAACCTCGAAGCGTCGGGATATATTGACAATAAAGACATTTTCCTCGACGGTTTTTCGTATTTTACGGGGCGTGAGCTGCGCATTCTGCGTATCCTGCTGCGGCGCGCGAAGAGCGTGACCGTCACGCTCCTTGGCGACACGCAGGACCGCGAGCTCTTTTCCGAGAGCCTGCGCGTGCGCGAGCGGCTGTACGCGCTCGCGCGCGATGCCGGCGTCGCATGCGAGGAGAAAATTCTTCCGCAGGGCGAGGTGCGCGGCGCGCTCGACCATATCGAGCGCTGCTTTTTCGGCGCAGCGGACGAATTTACCCAGCCGACTGACGCCGTCGCGCTTTATGAGGCGGGCAGCGCGTACAGCGAGTGCGAATGGGTCGCATCGCAGATTTTGCAGCTCGCGCGCGAGCAGGGCTATCGTTACCGCGAGATCACCGTCACGGCGCGTGATCTCGACTCCTACGCAGGTGCGATCGAGAGCGTATTCGCCCGCTACGGCATCCCGCTCTATTATGCCCACCGCAGCGACATTTTGAAAAGCCCCGTGCTGACGCTGCTGCTCGGCGCGCTGGACGCCGCGAGCGGAGGCTTTGAGTATGAGGATGTGTTCCGCTGTCTCAAGACCGGCCTCGCCGGCCTCAGCATGACGGAATGCGACATTCTGGAAAATTACGCGCTCAAGTGGGAGATCCGCGGCGCGATGTGGACGCGCGAGACGCCCTGGTCGGCGCATCCCGACGGCTACGGCGAAGAATGGACGGACGAGGCGAGGGCGCGGCTCAAGACGGTCAACGCCCTGCGCGAGCGCGTGCAGGGGCCGTTTGCGCGCTTAAAAAAAGGCGTGGGCGGCAGCGGCGAGGCCGAGCAGAAGGTGCGCGCGCTGTACGGCTATTTGGAGGAAATCAAACTGCCGGAGGTCTTGCAGACGCAGACCGAGCAGCTTTTCGCCGCGGGCGAGGCCCAGCGCGCCGAGGAAACGGCGCAGCTGTGGAGCATTCTTTGCAGCGTGCTCGACCAGTTTGTGGAAATCCTGGGCGACGCGATCCTCGACGCCGAGGAGTTTGCGAGTCTGATGCGCCTTGTGCTGACGCAGTACAGCGTGGGCACGATCCCCGTGACGCTCGACGCGGTGAACCTGTGCGAAATGACGCGAAACGACCGCCACACGGTGCGCGCGCTGTTTCTGCTCGGCGCGAACGACGGCGTGCTGCCTGCGGCGGAGAACCGCGGCGGCGTGCTGCGCGACGAGGACCGCGAGGCGCTCGAGAGGCAGCAAATCTTCCTCGCGCCGCACGGGATGGAGCAGTTTCATCTGGAAATTCAGAATCTTTACGCCGCGCTGGCCCAGCCGACGGAAAAGCTGACGGTGTCCTATCCCGTTTCGGACGGAAAGGGCGCGGAGAAGCGGCCGTCGTTCGTCATCGGGCGCATCGCGCGTCTGCTGCCGTCGATCAGCGTCGAAACAGAGAGCGCTGACAAGGAATATCGCCTGTCAGCAAAGTCGACGGCGCTCGAGTATGCGGGCGAGCATATCGGCGGCGCGCTGTGGCAGTATTTTGAAGGACAGGGCGACGCGGAGCGTGCGCTTGCCGCGATGAAGGACGCTTCGCGCTATACGCGCGGGCATCTGTCGCGCGACGCGGTGCACGCGCTCTACGGCGGCGCGGTGACACTGTCCGCCTCGCGCATGGACATGGCGCGCTCATGTCACTTTGCCTATTTCATGCGCTACGGCCTGAAAGCCAGGGAGCGCACGGGCGCGGGCTTTGACGCGCCGCAGATCGGCACGTTCGTGCACGATGTGATGGAGCATACGCTGCGGCAGGCGAAGGAGTGCGGCGGACTGCATACGCTATCGAAGGACAAGCTGCACGCGCTCGTGCGCGCGTCGATCGAGGAATACATCGACCGCGTGCTGCCGGACTTGTGCGAAAAAAGCGCGCGCTTCCGTTATCTGTTCAACCGCCTGTGTGCGACGGTCGAGCGCATCATGGACGAGGTGAGCGAGGAGCTGCAAAGCTCCGACTTTGAGCCGCTGGCATTTGAGCTGGAATTTGGTGCGGACGGGCAGCTGCCCGCCATCACGATCCGCGAGGAAAACGGCACGGCGCGCGTTGTCGGCAAGGTCGACCGTGTGGACGGCTGGCTGCACGACGGCAAGCTATATTTGCGCGTCGTGGACTACAAGACGGGCAAGAAGAGCTTCGACCTCGCCGAGCTGCGCTACGGGCTGGGGCTCCAAATGCTGCTCTACCTCTTTACGCTTAAAGAAGAGGGACAGATGCTTTTCGGCGGACACGAGATCGTTCCCGCGGGAGTTCTCTATACGCCCGCGCGCGAGCCGATGCTGCGCTGCGCGCGCGACACGGAGCCCGAAAAGATCGAAAAAGCACTCAAAAAGGAGCTGCGCCGCAGCGGCATGGTGCTCGAGGACCCGGCGGTTCTGCAGGCGATGGAGCACAGCGCGCTCGAATCGCCGTGTTACCTGCCCATCGCGGTGAAAAGGGACGGCGCGGTGACGGGGAGCCTTGCTTCTGCCGAGCAGCTCGGAAAGCTCTCGAAATACGTCGACCATATTTTACATGAAATCACGCAGGAGGTCTTCGCGGGCAACATCGACGCCGACCCTTACGCGCGCACGCCGCAGCAGTCGGCCTGCACCTACTGCGAGTTCGCGAGCGCATGCCACTTTGAAAACGGCTGCGGCAGCGACCGTATGGAATACATCAAAGCGACGAAAAACGACGAATTCTGGCAGTACATCGACGAGGTGAACGGAGAGGGGGCGCACGAAAATGGCTGAAAAGCTGACAAACGAACAGCAAGCGGCGGTGGACAGCCGCGAGCGCAGTCTGCTCGTCTCCGCGGCGGCTGGATCTGGCAAGACGAAGGTGCTCGTCGAGAGGCTCTTTTCCTACGTAGAGCGCGAGGGCGCGAATCTCGACGATTTCCTCATCATTACCTACACGCGCGCCGCGGCGAGCGAGCTGCGCGGCAAGATCGCCAAGGCGCTTACCGAGCGCATGGAGCGCGACCCCGGCAACTACCACCTGCGGCAGCAAATGCTGCGCGTCTACCGCGCGGACATCAAGACGGTGGACGCCTTCTGCACCGCGCTTTTGCGCGAAAACTGCCATCTGCTCGGTGAAGACGCGCGCGGGCACGCGCTGCGGCCCGATTTCCGCGTGCTGGACGAGAACGAGGCGCAGGTGCTGCGCGAGCGCGTGCTCGCGCGCACGCTGGACGATTTTTACGACTGTCTGACGCCCGGAGGCACACTGCTCGCCGACACGCTCGGCGCGGGGCGCGACGACAGCGCGCTTGAGGACTTAGTGCTCGAGTTGCACGCAAAATTGCAGGCGCAGCCGTATGAGGACAAATGGCTCGAGGCGCAGCGCGCGTTTTGGCGCGCCGTGCCGGATAAGATCGAGGACACGCCCTATGGAAAAATTCTGCTCAATGAGGTGCGGCGCAAGGCGCGCCACTGCAAAAACCTTTTGCAGCGCGCGGCGCAGGAGATGTGCGCGAATGACGCGCTGAACCAGAAGTATGCGCCCGCGTTCCTCGACGCGTCCTACCAGCTTGAAGCGCTGGAGGGGAAGACCGCAGAGGGCTGGGACGCCGCGCGCGGCGTGACCATCGCGTTTCCGCGCCTCGCCGCGGTGAAGGACAGCGACGGCGGCGAGATGAAAGCGCGCATGAAAAGCCTGTGGGACAACTGCAAGGAGACCGTCAAGGGCTTTGCCGAGATTTTTTCCGCCTCGTCCGACGAGGCGGTGGAGGACCTGCGCACGATGGCGAGTGCAATGCTCGCGCTCATCGACCTGACGGCGGACTTTTCCCGCCGGTTCAACGAGGAAAAACGGCGGCGGAATTCTGCTGACTTCTCCGATCAGGAGCACGAGGCCATCCGCCTTCTCATCGGAGAAGACGGCGCGCCGACAGAGCTTGCGCGCATCGTCAGCGCGCGCTACCGCGAGATCATGGTGGACGAGTATCAGGACACCAACGAGGTGCAGAACCGCATTTTTGACGCAATTTCTTATAAAGGAGAAAACCTTTTCACTGTTGGCGATGTCAAGCAGAGCATCTATCGCTTCCGCCTAGCCGACCCGCGTATTTTTTTGCAGCATTATAACACCTGGCCGCCGCTTGAGGACGCAGAGGAGCACGACAGCGCGAAGCTGCTGCTCTCGCGCAACTTCCGCTCGCGTAAGGAAGTGCTGGACGCGACGAATTTTATCTTCTGCAATATTCTTTCCGAGGAAATGGGTGAGCTCGACTACGGCGCGGATGAAATGCTGCGCCTCGGCGCGAATTATGTCGAATCGAGCGCGTGCGGCGCGGAGTTCCATCTGCTCGATCTGCCGACGCAGACGGGCGAGCAGCGCGTGCGCGCAAGCGAGGCTGAGGCCGCGTTCGTCGCGGACTATATCAGCAATATGCTGACAAGTGAATTTCCTATACAGGATGACAAAACAAAAGAGCTGCGGCCCGTGTGCGAGGAGGACATCGTCATATTGATGCGCTCGCCGAGCACGCGCCTTTTGGACTACCGCCTGGAAGCGCGCGGCCTCCACTGCGCCGCTGACGCGGGCGAGGACTTTTTTGCCTCGATGGAGATCGCAGTACTGTTCGCGCTCTTGCAGGTCATCGACAATCCGCGGCAGGACGTGCCGCTCATTGCCGTGCTGCGCTCTCCGCTCTTCGGCTTTACACCCGATGAGCTCGCGGCGATCCGCGCGCGGCAGCGCACGGGTGACTTCTACGATGCGCTGCTTTTGAGTGAGGACATCCACAGCAGAGAATTTCTCGATACGCTGGACGCTTTGCGCAACAGCGCGGCGCACCTGAGCGTGCGCGAGCTGCTGAGTGAAATTTACCGCCGGTGCAATGTGCTCGGTATCTTCGGCGCGATGCGCCGCGGGGCGGAGCGCAAGGAAAATCTGCTCGCGTTTTTGGAGCTCAGCGAGGACTACGCGCGCTCGGGGCGGCAAGGCCTTTTCGACTTTGTGCGCACGCTGCGCGAGCAGCTTGCCGAAGGCGAGGCGGGTTCAATGCAGACCGCGCACGCATCATCAGGCGTTCGCATCATGTCGATCCACAAGTCGAAGGGCCTCGAATTTCCGGTCGTGATCCTCTCGGACCTCGCGCGTCGCTTCAGCAATATGGACTTTTTGAGTTCGGTGCTCGTGCACCCGCAGCTCGGGCTGGGGCCGGTGTGCGTGGACACGCAAAGGCACATCCAGTACCCGACGGTCGCACGGCAGGCGCTCGAGCGCACGCTGCGGCGCGAGGCGAAGGCCGAGGAGCTGCGTGTGCTGTACGTTGCGATGACGCGCGCGAAGGAAAAGCTTGTCATGGTGCACACGCAGGCAAACGCGAAAAGCCGCGTCGCCGACCTTCTGGCGCTGAGCGATTGTCCTGTGCTGCCCGAGGCTGTGGACAGCGGCAAGTGCATGGGCGACTGGATCATGCTGCCGCTTTTGCAGCGCAGCGAAGCGGCGTCCCTGCGCGAGCTTGCGGGGCAGAATGGCGAGGGGAGCTTCTATGCTGACGAAACGCCGTGGACGGTGCGTGTGCACGACGGTTTGAGCTTTGTGACGCCGCAGCAGCGGCCCGATGACGCGCCAGTGGATGCCGCGCCGCCGAAGGATGAGCTGCCGGTGGATTTTGCTGCGCTGTCGTACCGCTATCCCTACGCGGGGCAGACGGCCTTTCCCGCCAAGCTGACGGCCACGCAGCTCAAGGGCCGCGCGCTGGACGAGGAGATATCCGAAAATACAACGCTCCCACCGCGGCTGCGCAGCCTATATAAACCAAAATTCCTTGCGGGCGAAACGACGCTCACGGGTGCGGAGCGGGGCACGGCGCTGCACCTTGTGATGCAGGACCTTGACTTTTTCTGCGAAGCAAGCGAGCAGAGCGTGCGTGAGCAGGTCGAAAAGCTCAGAGCGCAGCGCAAGCTGACCGACGAGCAGGCAAGCGCCGTCGATGTGCGCGCGATCGTCCGATTTTTGCGAAGTGATCTTGCCGCGCGCATTCGCAAGAATGCGCAGACGGTGCGGCGCGAGTACCGCTTCTCGCTGCTGCGGCCGGTGCGGGACTTTGCCACGCTGGACGCCGACGACGCGGTGCTGCTGCAGGGCGTGGTAGACTGCTTTTTTGAAGAGGACGGCGAGCTTGTGGTCGTGGACTTCAAGACTGACCGCATTGGAAGAACACAGATCGAAGAACGAGCTGAGCACTACCGCCCTCAGCTCGAGGCATACTCCATGGCCCTTATGCGCGTGATGGGCAAAAAGGTCAGGGAAAAGGTGCTGTATTTTTTCTCGGTCGGCGAAGAAAAGGTGCTGTGAATACATAAAAACACCCTCCGCGGGAATGGCAGGTGGTCGTAAGACAGTTTCAGTCCCGGCAGTCATGTCTGCCGGGATTGTTCTTGCATATATTAAAGCCATATGATTAAATAAAGCAATAAATCGGAATGATAAGGTAGGTAAGGTCTAACATGCCAACAATTCAGTTAAAGGCGATGACGCGAGAACTATGTCACGAACTGTACAAGCATTGGACGAATGATGCGTCTATCTATATGGATATGCACCTGTTTCAGCCCTATGTTTATGACGAAGCTGCGGTAAATCGATATTTTGATATGAAGGGGCAGGATGCTTCACGCAGACTGTTTGCGATCATGCTTGGAGATAAGGTGATCGGGGAATTGCAATTGAAGCAGATCGACCATGATAAAAAAGAATGTTCCCTGAGTATCCATATGCAAAACGACGCAGTGAAGGGAAGGGGATACGGAACGCAGGCAGAACGTTTGGCGGTAAAAACCGCCTTTGACGAGTTTGGAATGGCTGCGGTAAACGCAGATACCATCAGGAAAAACACCCGGAGTCAGCATGTGCTGGAAAAGGTAGGCTTTCGCTTTGTTGGAGAAGATGAAACATTCAAATACTACCGTATCGAGCAGTAAACTCCAATTTGCCGAACTGATAAAGGGCACACTTCTATACACCTTTCGGTGTACCGTGCGAGCATCCCTTGTCTCTCCCTTTGGGAGAGGTGGCCGAGCATAGCGAGGACGGAGAGGGCAAACAATGACTATACCAAAAGACAACGCCCAATTAGAAAATGCCCGGCGACTTCGCAGGGAGATGACACCCCATGAGCGTAAGCTCTGGTACCTTTTTCTCCGCAAATATCCAGTAAAAGTTTATAAACAGCAGATTATCGGCAGATTCATTGTGGACTTTTACTGTGCTTCGGCCAGACTGGTCATTGAATTAGATGGCTCTCAGCATTATGAACCTCAGGGGCTTGATTATGATGCTGAACGTTCTCAATTCCTGATGTCTCTTGGGTTGGAGATTCTGCGATTCTCCAACCGGGATATCGACAGGGATTTTCGTGGTGTGTGCACGCAAATTGATCTCATCATTCGAAAAAGACTGCAAGACCCTCTCAGTCACCTACGGTGACAGCTCTCCCAAAGGGAGAGCCAAGGGGCTGCACCCCATTACATAGTATGTTGACATGAGAAATGGAGCGTATCTGTATCGATACGCTCCGTTGACTGTTTTATGAACACCCACCTAAATCCGCGGAGGGTGCTTTTACAAGATTTGCTCACACGATAAAATGCTCTAAGATCAGCACTGTCACGCAGCAGATGAGCGAGACGGGGAGAAGTCCCAGTCCGCACCAGGCGGCGACGATGCCGATGACCATGGCCGCCGCGCCCGCGATGGGCGACTGCGTGGCGTTCATGATGGCGGGGAACGTCATCACCGCGAGCGTGACGTAGGGCACGTAGAAGAGAAACGAGCGCAGGAAGGGATTCTGGATCGGCTTGCGGATCAGCGTGAGCGGCAGGACGCGGATGAGATAGGTCGTGGCCGCCATGACGAAAAGATATAAATACGTTTTCATGCGACGAGATCATCCTCCTTGTGCGGGAACAGAATGGCGGCGGCAGCAGAGATCACGATGGTCAAGACCAGGATGCGCATGCCCTCGGACAGCTCGCGCGTGAACGGCAAAACGCTTGCAAGAAGCGAGCAGAGAAAGCTCACGCCGATGCAGCCGAGCACGATGCGGTTCTGCTTGCCGACGGGGATGATGATGGCGAGAAACATGCCAAACAGCATCACGGAGCAACCGCTGACGGCCCAGACGGGCATGAGATTCCCCATCAGCACGCCGAGCACGGTGCCGATGCTCCAGCCCGGCATGGCCGCGCACATGGTGCCGAAGTAATACCACACCTCAAGATACCCAGGCTGCGCGATGGCGAGGCCGAAGATCTCATCCGTCAGGTCATAGGCGATGAGGAGCCGCCAGGGAAGCGGCGTATCGGGCGAGAGACGCTGGCTGAGCGCACAGCTCATCAGAAGATAGCGCGCGTTGACGACCAGCATCATCAGCGCCATGGCCCAGAGGCCGGAGTCGGCGGCGATGATGGTGATGCCGCCGTATTCACCCGACGAGGCGTTGTTCAAAAAGCTCAGCAAAAAACCCTGAAAAATGCTCAGGTGCGCGTTGTGCGCGCTGATGCCGATGCCGAAGCTGACAGCAAAATAACCAAGCCCAATGGGGATGCCGTCGCGCAGTCCCCGCAGGAAATGTTTTTTCGACATAATTCTGATGTTCCTTTACTTCCAATCATCCGTGCGCAAGGCGCGTGAGTGCCATTATACGACTGAAACCGGCAGAAGTAAAGAGAAATTGCATAACGAGCGTTAAAAAATTGACGATGAAATTAGGGAAAAGTGCTAAGGAAGAGAAAAGCACGGAGAGGATCAAAAATTTCTCTTGCAATTTGACACAAAGCGTGGTAATATCCTATATGGCTTTTTTAGAAAAGTACATTTGGATCAGAAAGAGGTGAACACGAGCAATGAAGGAAGGAATCCATCCCAATTATCAGCAGACTACTATTACTTGCGCCTGCGGTAATGTGATTGAGACAGGTTCCACCAAGCAGAATATCAAGGTGGAAGTGTGCTCTAAGTGTCACCCCTTCTTCACTGGTAAGCAGAAGCTGGTCGATACCGGCGGCCGCGTTGCCAAGTTCAACAAGAAGTTCGGCCTGAACTAATTCAATCACAAAAGCAGCTCTGCTACGGCAGAGCTGCTTTTTTCTGCTTTTTTGGAACGCTCAGTTTTGCCCGTCAGGGAATTCGACGATGAAGGGGAGCGGCTCAAGGGCCTGATCAAGATAATTTGTCTCCTCATAATAGTCGCTGCCGCCTGCAATGGTTTGCACCTGAAGAAGACGGACGCGCAGAACGGCACCGTCGGACAGTTCGACGATCATCTCGCAGATGAGTGGAGAGTCGGTGATTCTGATGCAGAGGTCAAGCGCATTCTCATCAATGGGATAGCGGATGAAGTACGAGGTACCAAGGTCTCGTGCTGCAGTTGCCTCAGCGGTATCACTGAGGTCGTTGACAGGGTAGGCCTCTTCCACAGATGAAACAGGAACAGCTTCGAGAGGTACAGTTGAGATCAGCTTGCCGTTGCGCGTGTATTCAAGCCGCATGGTGCGGATGTCGCGGTCGTCGTAGACGCCAAGGGTAAAGCTGCCGAATCGGTAATCCACACCCTTTTCAAAGGAAAGTTGATAGGTGAGCGGCGAACCGGAGTCTCGGCGCATATAGGAAAATGGTGGATTAAAACTGTAGAGGACAGGGGAATTCTGAGTTTTAAGGTTGTAGATCGTATCAAGCTCTTCTGACTGTGTTTCGCCGTGGGTCTTGAAATTGACACTGACGCTGAGCTCATCGCTCAGCGGTACGGTCACTTCGCCGTGCAGATAGCCGAAGCTGTCCTGTTTAAGATCGGCGGTGCGGGTCGGCGGACTGTCGCTCGTGTAGGATGAGCTGCTGCGGTCAGTCACAAGGAGAGAGACAGCCGTATTTTCGCCGATCGTCTTCGGCAACAGAGAGAAGGCGAGCGTGCACTCCTGCTTTTTAAGATCGACCTTTGTGACCTCATAGCTGAACTGCGAGAGCAGGCTCGACTCGCGCTCCAGAATGTCCGAGACGTTGCTGCTGATGCCTGCGATCTGGTTCGAGAGGCTGTTTTGCACATCGTAGAGCTGGCTGCGCAGGTCGTTTACCTGCGTGTTAAGAGCATTGATGCGGTCGTTGTAATGCACGCCGACGGCGATGAGCGCGGCGAGCGCCGCAGCCGCACCGCCAATGGCGCGCTTATGCTGCGCGCAGAAGGTGCGCAAGCCCGGCTTTTCTTTCGCAGAAGCGCTTTCGAAGCCGTCCTGCACCGGCGCTTCTGCGGCGGGAGCGGTATCCTGCGGCGCTTTCGCGTGTTCAAGGCTCAAAAGCTCGTCAACGGAAACGCTGTAGAGCTTGCTCAGTTCAATAAGCTTTTGCAGCTCCGGCTGCGTGGCGCCGTTCTCCCTTAATTAAAGATATTGTTGGGTAAAAAAGAAAGGTCAGTCGATTTTGCCGATGAAGCGGTAGTAGATTTCTACTTCCTGCTCACGGCTTCCGTCCT